>OBXP01000079.1_pt1 | contig 15779 bp, 15 predicted proteins | sample 1476661 | NCBI WGS metagenome assembly OBXP01 (sample SAMEA2580179, study PRJEB22360) | human gut metagenome | biome: human gut; feature: human-associated habitat; material: faeces | place: Denmark | collected 2008/2010 | reverse complement strand
GTAATGGTATCTATAATAAAAAAATGTAAGCTAGCCCCCAGCCGGTATCATCCACGTTGCCATAACAGCGATTACAGTTAAAATAAATAAAATTGTAAATGCGCCAGGCATCTTAAGCGAGAATCGTTTTTTCCGTCCTTTGCTAGTGCTATTAGTAACTTCGTTAGTGTGTGTCATGCTTTTCAACCCCTTCAAGTATTTTTTTATCTATGAAAATGCTATACACATTTAAAACGTATATTTTGTGAAAATTTGTTAATTAAGCAACTTTGTGAAAAATTTCTCAATTTCTTTTTCCACTATTAGTGTATGTCTAATGCACTTTACAATCAATATGAATATTAAATAAAGTGTAAATATTTTTAAGTATTCCATAATTATTTCACATAACTTTACCAATAATTTCTCAAAATTCACTTGCTATTTTCAAAAAAATGTGCAAGCGCTTTCTTAACCGATGTTGAGCCTCTTTTCCAAAAAATAAGCGTAGATAACATAAGTAAGTAATGATTACTCAGTTATCCACGCTTTAAGTTTGTATTTATTGTTTTGTTTTTTGTTGTTTACGACGACCTAACCCTATTAATGTGCCCCCAGCAATCACTAATAACACTGTTACTGGTAACCAAGACTTTTTAACTACTTCCCCAGTATTTGGTAAAGATAGATTCCCTTCATCATCAAATAAACCACTTAAAAATCCATCATCATCGCCTAATTGTCCTAATGATAATCCTTGTACAGGATTAGGAATATCTTCAATATTGTCTAACAGACTTCCTCCTGAATTAAGACCATCTAATAAACTACTACCAGTTAGTCCATCTAGTAAATGAGACCCTTGATTAAGAGAGTTAGAACTTGATGCACTACCATTAATGCGATCAAATAGCGAAGGTCTATTTGTAATAGGATCTAAGATATAACTCAAATTATTTTTTGCAGTGTCGAGTTTATTTTGCAACTGTAATAAATCACTAGCAGTACCGTTTAATGCGTTTTTCACTAAATCTAACGCATCAGCTTTATCGTTTTGCGCTCTAGCAATAAGATCTGCCAACGCCTTCGCTTGTGTTTGATTTAACTTTGTAGCTAATAACGTTTCGATGGTTTGTTTAGGGTCTGACGATTTATCAAGTATGTCTTTAAGAATATCATCAGCTGTTATTTTTTGATTTGCGTTAATTTTTTGCTTCACTTGATTTACTAATTCTGAGCTAGATAAGTTCTCTTTAGCAAGCTGTTTAGCTATTTGTGATGCCTCATTATTTCCTAAACGTGTTGAAAGCAATGTTTTGATTAAAGCCTCTTTATCAGGCGCTTGATCAAACATGGATGCCAAAATATCATCACTTGTTGTCGTTTTGAGGTTGTCGATATGTTTCATCATTTGATCTGTTATTTGCTTATCTGACTGACCGTTAGTTTTAATCTGCTTGGCTATCTTTTGAGCTTCGTTTTTACTAAAGACACTTCCTAAGATTTGTTCGACTGTTGCTTGCTTATTTGAAGATTGTTCTAAATGGCCGCTTATTTCATCTCGGTTCGCTTTAACATTTTGTCGAACATTTCTAATATCTTTTTCAACATTTTGCTTTTGCTCATTAGTCAAATTGTTGTTTTGCTTTACTTGTTGTTCTAACTGTCTCAATTGCTCAAGTTTATGGTCACTATAACGTTTCGATGTGTTATCTTGTTGATTTTCAACTTTTGTAATGGCTTGGTCAATTTTTTGATTAGCAGATAATTCGTCAGTTAATGCATCAACATGACCCTCTTTTGAATCAATCTTGTTTGACTTATGGCTTACATCATCTTTATCTATCTGTTTGATACCATTTAGAATACTTTTATCTGATGCAGTATTAGTATTATCTTTTGAATGCGATTTTGTTGAATTGTCCTCTTGAATGGATGATTCAGTTTGATCTCGAATATCTTCTACAGATGAATGTGCACTTTCTTTAGTTGATTCTATGTCATTTTTAACATTATCCATTTCATCCAATATTGAGGTATCATCATTTTTATCATTTATTTGATTCTTATTGTTTTGAGAAGATGCTGATTGTCCACTACTTATTTGGCTATTTTCATTATTATTTGTGGAATCTTGTTCCGACTTCATATCGCCATTTTGTTGATGGGTATCAACCTTTTCAGATAAAGAATCTAAATCGGCTATTACTTTATCTAATTCATCTAGCTTATTTTCTTCATTCGTTGATGATTGCTTAGCAGTTGAGAGTGAAGATTCATTTGAAGTGCTTGCTTTTTCACCAGTTTCTTTAGTACTTTCCTCATTTGATATACGGTCTTCTTCCTGTGCATCCCTTAAAATTTGATCAATTTCAGACTGATTACGTGCATCTTCAATATCTTCTTTATAACTCTTAATATCAGTGGCTTGTAGGTACTTCAAACGGTCAATTTTTGCTTTCGCTTTATCTATCGCTTTATCAAGTTTATTTTGAACAGATGTCATTTCACTTGAAACGTTGTCAATGCGGTCATTTGATTGTGCAAATCCATCTTTGGTAAATCCATAACCCACTAATGTTCCACTCATTAACAACACTGAACATGACACTTTTAAATACGAATTAAATTTAGAATGTTGTCTAAGCTTCTTCATGCATGTCACCCTTTTTATTAATATTCCACTTCATTATATAACATTTAATTTAAAACTTATACTTCTATTTTTTGAAAATTAATTAAAGGTTCCAAACATTGACCAGTCTTAGATTTTTATAATTTTATACGTTTAGTGTTGATTTTTTTAGTATCTGTAACCTTAACAGAGTATTGGTACGCATTAGTTAAATCTATAAGAGATAAGAATTTATTATGACCAGCACCTGTATCAATATCTAGTATATTTTTCTTTTTATATAATTCATCATTTTTTAACCCATAGCGATAATTAGGAATATGACCATGTATCAAATATTTATTTTTAGGGATGTTTCTATTTAAATTATGGTTATAATGACCAGTAGTATATTCCTTAATCTGTTTATTTAAAGGCTTAGACGTATCTATACCAGCATGCGCAAATATGTAATTATCTATGACCTCGATTGTCGACAATTCTCTTAAAAATTTGTGCCAGCGTTTGATTTTTTTATCTTTACTTTCTAACCAACGCATCTCATGATTGCCAGCCAAGGCAAGTGCACCTCGACGTTTTAAGCGTTTCACTAACTTCAAAGTCCCAAATGAATCGGGTCCATTATTAACATAATCTCCCATTAAAACGAGTTGATCTTTTCTCACATTAAAATTAACTGCCTTTAAAAGAGTGACGAGTGCCTTCCGATGACCGTGAATATCAGAAACCACAAGTATCCTTTCTTTCATACTTCCTTCTCTCCTAACCTACGACTTATTGCATATTAATATAAAACCACTGTTTAACTAACTTTAAACAAATTATTAACGTGTCCTCAAAATTCTTTATTTATTATAGAAAATAGTATAAACAAAATATATATTTTGGGGAAATCAATTTATGAATACAAAGCAATTACTCATCTTTAAACATTTCGTTGAAGCACAAAACGAAAACGCCGTCGCTGAAAAACTTGGTATCACACAACCAACGGTAACTTTTCATTTAAAAAACTTAAGCAAAGAATGTGGATTACCTCTGTATTTCAAAAAAGGTAAACATTTCAACCTCACTGAAGCCGGTGAATTACTCTATCGGAATGCGAATAAAATGCTTAATTTAATAGAAGAAACAACAGATATGATGGAAGATTTCAAACAATCTAAACGAGGAACTTTAAGAATTGGTGCGAGTCACGCTCCGATCTATAGCATTTTACCATCAACATTTAAAAACTATATGCATGAACATCCAAATATAAATATTAACTTAACAGTAGATACTGCGCCACTTATTATCGAGAAAGTTAAAAACCGTAAGATTGATATTGCTGTCATAGCTGAGAAAGGGTTTAACGAGGGGGAACTACAAGTTAAACGTCTTCATGAGAATCCATTAGTGCTTGCTATGGACAAACGTCACCCACTTGCTCAAAAAGATCATCTTACTTTAGAAGATATTAGTAGTTACCGTTTTATCATTCATAATAGCGGAGCAACTCGAGACAGTATAGACGAATGGCGTAACAAGAACTTTATCAACTTAGACGTTCACATGGAAACCAATAGTATTAGCAGTATCCTTACAACAATAAAAGATTCAAATTACTTAAGTTTAGTCAGTGAAAATGCTATAAGTCATCATTCAAGCATTATTAGTAAGACTTTGCCTAATGCCCCAACCACAAGTTACATCTCACTCATATACCGTAATGATAGACATCTCACTTCTATTATCCAAGATTTCATCACATTAATATATAACACTAAATAGTTCCTGCAAATTTGAGCAATCACGTTGATTAAATATTTATTAACATGATTGCTCTTTAATACTATCCGCCCTTCTACAGTTGCTTTCTGTTTCTTTTCTCAAAATAATTCAAATACGTATAGTTTGAAAAGTCAGTTTATTATTACCTTTATAAAATATTAAGAATGTATAAATTTTGTTAATAAACATTCCAAAAAGTTATAACAATTTTACAATATATTAATAAATCGCTATAAAAAAATACGCTTACATAATATAATAGATTTGAAAGAAAGATATACATATTAATCAATTTACTATTTGTACTTTTTTGATTAGGAGGTACGGTTAATGCTCGTTCTTTCCATCATTTTATTACTTTTTGGTCTAATTTTAATCGGTATTAGTAGATTTGTTGCATACCAACGTAACATTGACCTCAGAGAAAAAATTTATATTCCTGGCGTAATTTTTGTCTTAATAGGCGCATTACTTCTCCTGTTTTATTTAATGAACTAACTACATCGCAAGTCTACATACCAAATTATTTTCAGGTATACCATCATCACGAGGTTACCTGTTTTCTTATATATCCTCTTAATACACGCTATTTTCACCAACAATTTTTCCAAAGTGTTGCATTTTCCAACGACGTAAAACTTTTAATGGTACCGAACGTGGGTAGAACTTGTTACATTATCAAATGTAACATTTTAAATATGCTTAATTTGAGGTATCGATTTAATGTAATTGCTCACAAATCATCAACACACTACCCATACTTTAAGCGATATAAATTAATGAAATAGGGGGAAATGTCTTGGCAAAGCTATTATACAAACTAGGAAAATTTATAGCTAAGAACAAATGGCTAAGTGTTATAGGATGGCTTGTTATACTAGGTGTCATTATCACGCCATTAATGATAAACTCACCGAAGTTTGACAGTGACATAACTATGAATGGCCTTAAGTCATTAGACACAAACGATAAAATCAGTAAAGAATTTCATCAGGACAGCGAGAAAGCCTCGATGAAAATAGTCTTCCATTCTAATAAGAATGATGGACTCAATAATAAAGATACGAAGAAAGATATTGAAGATGCTTTAGACAATATCAGACAAAATGATGATTATATCCAAAATATCTCTAATCCATATGACAGTGGTCAAGTTAATGATGAAGGCGATACTGCTATCGCTAACGTAAGTTATGTAGTTCCACAAACTGGATTAAAAGATTCTTCTAAACATATCATCGACAAAGAATTAAAAGATGTAACTGACAACCACAATGTGCAAATTGAAAAAACTCAAGGTGGCGCTATGAATGCTGAACCTGGTGGTACATCAGAAATTGTCGGTATCGTCGTAGCATTCGTAATCTTACTTATTACCTTTGGTTCACTTATCGCAGCTGGTATGCCAATTATTAGTGCAATCATCGGTTTAGGTTCAAGTGTTGGTATCATCGCATTATTAACATATATCTTTGATATTCCAAACTTCACTCTTACACTAGCTGTAATGATAGGTTTAGCTGTTGGTATTGACTACTCACTCTTTATTCTATTTAGATTTAAGGAACTTAAGAAAAAAGGTGTCGATACTGTAGAAGCTATCGCAACAGCAGTGGGTACAGCAGGTAGTGCTGTAATATTCGCTGGTCTTACAGTTATGATTGCTGTTTGTGGTTTATCACTTGTAGGAATCGACTTCTTAGCGGTTATGGGATTCGCTTCAGCGATTAGTGTGTTATTTGCAGTATTAGCAGCATTAACACTATTACCTGCCCTAATCAGTATCTTCCATAAAAGTATTAAGATTAAAGATAAACCATCTAAAAGTAAGGACCCTAAAGATCATCCTTGGGCAAAATTTATTGTTGGTAAGCCAGTTATCGCTGTTATTGTAAGTTTAATTATTTTAATTTTAGCTGCTATACCAGTCAGTGGCATGCGTTTAGGTATTCCAGATGATAGTTTAAAACCAACTGACTCATCAGAATACAAAGCATATAAATTAATCTCAGATAATTTTGGCGAAGGTTATAACGGACAAATTGTCATGTTAGTTAATACAAAAGATGGTGGAAGTAAAAGTACTATCGAACGTGACTTAAATAATATGCGTAGCGATTTAGAAGACATTGATAATGTTGATACAGTTTCAAAAGCACAACTAACTGACAACAACAATTACGCATTATTCACAATCATTCCTGAAAAAGGACCGAACTCACAGTCAACAGAAAATCTAGTATATGATTTACGTGATTATCATAGCCAAGCGCAAGAAAAATATGACTATGACACTGAAATTTCAGGACAAAGTGTTATTAACATCGATATGTCAGAAAAACTAAACAACGCTATTCCAGTATTTGCAGGCGTTATCGTTGTATTAGCATTCTTCTTATTAATGATTGTGTTCCGTTCAATCTTAGTTCCATTAAAAGCAGTACTAGGATTTATCCTTTCATTAATGGCTACATTAGGTTTCACAACATTAGTCATTCAACATGGCTTTATGGGTAGCTTATTTGGTATTGAAAACACAGGACCATTACTTGCATTCCTTCCAGTAATCACAATTGGATTGTTATTCGGACTTGCCATCGACTACGAGCTCTTCTTAATGACACGTGTACATGAAGAATACAGTAAGACTGGCGACAATGATCATTCAATCCGTGTAGGTATCAAAGAAAGTGGACCTGTTATCGTAGCTGCTGCACTTATTATGTTCAGTGTATTCATCGCATTCGTCTTCCAAGATGACAGTGCAATTAAGTCAATGGGTATCGCATTAGGTTTCGGTGTGTTATTCGACGCATTCGTCGTACGTATGACATTAATTCCAGCATTGACGAAACTCTTTGGTAAAGCTTCATGGTACCTTCCTAAATGGTTAGGTGCAGTATTGCCAAACGTTGACGTTGAAGGTAAAGCTTTAGAAGAAGATAATCATCACGACACATATTCTGAAAAAGGTCATGTCAACGATAAAAATAATGAATACGCTAGACAAGACAAAGATAACTATGTTTATCAAAATGACAAACGTAACCACAATCGCAATTATAATGACGAAGATTATAACCGTTCTGTGCATTTAGATAATCATCATCGCCAACATCATTATGATAATCAACGTGATGATATAGACTATGAATCACTTTATACTCAAAATGGCGACCATACTCATTATGATGAACGTAATTATAATGATCGACACTATCAAGACAATTACGATAGAAACAATGATTATCGTCATAGCAATCATGTTCAACACAATGATAACCATGATTATCATGATTCAAATTTCGATAAAACAACAAACTTATACAAAGAATTAACTGATAGCAATATTGATCAAGATGTAGTATTCAAAGCATTAATGTTATACGCTCGTGAAAACAACAAAGGTGTTTACGATAGATATAACCGATCATCTCAACATCGTCATGATGACGAACTTAGAGACTAATATTAAAAAGGAGGAAACACGTTATGTTAAAACGACGTAGTTCGAAATTCTTAGGACTACTAGCCACACTTGCCTTAGCCATAGTGCTAAGTGCTTGTGGTAATAGTGGTAGCGGTAGTGGTTCATCAGACGATAGTCAAACATCACTTGGTAATAAAGAAATCGAAATACCTTATATCGCGAGTGATAATTCAACACCACGTTCACTAGTTATAGCAGAAGTATTGAAAAAAGCAGGTTATGATGTAACAACTACACCAGTAACAGCAAGTGGCCCATTATACGCTGCTGTATCAGAGAACTCTGATTCATTCCATGCATCAGGTATCTTCCCTACTACTGATAAAAGTTACTACGATAAGTTCAAAAGTAAATTAACAATTTATGATGATAAACATTTAATTGATAACGCAAAAGTAGGTTTAGCCGTACCTAAGTACGTGCAAGATGTCGACTCAATTAGTGACTTAAAAAATAGTGACTTCGGAAAATCTGTAGATTGGACAATTCAAGGAACAGACGCACGTAATGGTGTTATGCAAGAAACTAAAGATGAACTTGATAGTGACAACTTGGATAAATATAGCTTGAAAGAAAGTTCTGACCAAGACCAATTCAAGAAAATTCAATCTGCTTTTAAACAACAAGAACCTATCGTCTTCACAGCAATGGAACCTAGCTGGTTCTCTAAAGAATTAGACGTTAAAATGTTGAAAGATCCAGACAACATTTATGGTAATAATAATCAACACATTGACTTAGTATTTAACAAAGACTTTAAAGAAGCACATCCAGCTGCATATACAATTGCAACACGTATGGCAGATGATTGGAGTAAATCTGACGAAGACAAATTAGCTAAAAAAATCTTTGTTGATAACAAAAATCCAGAACAAGTAGCTAAAGACTATGTTGATGATAATGATAATAAAGTAGATGAATGGTTAGAAGGTATTGAGACTAACTAATTGCATAGTTAGGAAAGACAAATAAAGAATATGCTCGTTTGGTGTAGCATATTTAAAACTCATAATGCAAATTTACAGTAGCAAACCGAGTTGAAAAGGCGCTTAACTCTTCTCAACCGTAGCTATTATTACGTGGGAGTGAAACTAAACTCAGTTTCGCTCCCACTTTTTTATATCGTTCTTATAGTATTAAACGTTTCAGATAACTTAATTACTCTTTTTTTGTAACTAAATTTAAACGTAGTATCAGTTGTTATGTTTGGAAAAATCAATTTTATTGTGATAAATTACTCTTATTACGTCAGGCTATCTGACTAGATTAAATATATAGGAGAATCAGATAATGCCGTCAGCAAATCAAAAACGTATGATTAAACATATTCATGAAACAGTGTTTATACTTTTACATGACTATCATTTTGATGAAATCACGGTTCAAAAAATATGTGATATTGCAGAAATCAACCGCAGTACGTTCTACAGATACTTCCAAGATAAATATGAATTACTCTACACTTTACCTGACTTTATTACACAACAAATTATAGCTAAAGGTGACACATCAGCAGACATTACAACCCCTGAATCATTTGAAGACTTTATCTATTACATTGGTAATAATAAAAAGATTTTTAAGCACCTATTAGTTTCGTCTCGACAGGCAGATGTATTTAGAAGCTTATCGAATGTGAGTCGCGAAATGGTGTTAAATAACTCAACTCGTAAGCGTAACCCCTTAGCGCAAAAGATTAGAGAAAGTAAACATCCTGAAATTGTAGCTGATTTTTACAGTAGTGGCGTAATAGAAGTACTACGACGTTGGGTAGAAAATGACTATAACTATACAGTTGAAGAAGTGTTTGAAACATTAAATAATGTGCTTGAAACGTCATTATATTGTTATGATAAATAAAAGCAATCTCACTCTTAATTTATGTGAGATTGCTTTTTTGTCATTTGCTTTTTTTAACGTCTACTGTCTTGTAAACCATAAAAATACTATTAGCTATGATTAATAATGCTAGAATGACCATTGGCCAAATACCTATATTAATCATATTAAATATAATGAGTACTATCATCAAAATAAGATTTAATGCGTTTGAAATCATTAATGATTTATCCACTGAAACCACCTCTTATTACGTTATAACCTAATTCACTAAATTTAATTAGAAATTGGTTACCTCAATTAATATTTCCTACGTGGCATGCATAGTGCAATCATAATAGCGATAATACCAATCATAGCTATAATGTTAAATTGTACTGTGAAACTTGAAATCGTATTTAAGACAATGCTTAGAATAGGTGCAATCGCAGTACCTAAGAATAAAATAAATGTGTTTACTGATAAGAAGAACCCTTGGTTACCTCGAACAGTTAAGCCTACTTTAGAAATTGTTGATGGAATTGCGAAGGCGATACCACTTACAAATAGCACACTCCAAATAATTAGTAACACGATGTTTGTTGTTACAGACATTAAGATAAGTGCTACTGTACTCACAACTAATGCACTTAAAATAAGATTTTTAACACCTATGAGATCACTGATTCGTCCTGCAATTAGAGACAACAACATACCAATAATACCAAACAGTTTAGCATTAATCGCAGTTGTTTCATCCCCACCAATGGTATCGGAAGTGACGTAATGATTAAACACTGTATACATACTAATAAACATAGTTAACAATGTGAGCGACACCCCATAGCACAAGAGCACGGCTTTATTCGTTTTAAAATCACTAAAATTATTAAAGAATTTAAGTAATTGAATGTCGGGATTCTTCACTGGACTTTCAGGAATTTGTCTATGAATTACGAAAGCTAAGATGATATATAGCACCGTTAAAGTGAAATAAACCATATGCCAATTTGAAAAACCTACTATGATCTCACTTAAATTTTGACCAATAATCCCTGATAACATGAAACTCGTACTAATGAAACTAATCGCAGTCATACGTTTGACCGGTGAATAAGTTTCTGTCACGTATGTGATAGATACTGGTGAAAAGGCAGCAGCAAATATACCTTGTATCGCTCTTAAAACGACCAGTATCGCGAAAGAATGTACAAAACCCATAACCATACAAATCATTACAAGCCCACATATCCCAAATAATATGGTGCGAATTCTCCCATATTTTTCTGAAATAGTCCCATAAAACAAACAACTTACTGAATATGTAACGGAAAATGCAACACCATTTAAAGTTGCAATTGATTGTGGAATTTTGAAGTCTTTAGCAAACTCTGCAGTTAATGGAATTGCCGTATATAAACTGCTCATTACTATAATTCCTGCAATAAAGAATATGGTTGTTATTTTGTTGTAATTCATTGTTTTTTGGATAGACATTTGCTTCTCCCTTCTTTCTATTTTCTACAACATTTCTATTATGACACTTTCACTTATTTTTCAAAAGACTACTTGAAATTGACAAAATACTTTTAAAGTTCTTTCATTTAAAAATCACATATTCGCTTTTTAAAATAAAAAATCTCTAATTCGAAACATTTCTATTGACTAATCCTAAAATAAGGACTACAATTCTAGTATAAAATTTATACCAATGGAGGTGACGTGTTGAAAATAGAATTAGGATTGACTTCATTTGCAGATAATGGTGATATGGTTATGCCTGATGGTACACAAGCTGCTGTTTCAAATGCTCAGAGAATTCGCGATATTGTAGAAGAAATTGAACTAGCTGATCAATTAGGATTAGATATATATGGATTAGGTGAACATCATCGTCCTGATTATGCTGTATCAGATCCAGTGACCGTACTTGCTGCTGCAGCATCACGTACTGAGCATATTAAATTGTCATCTGCAGTAACTGTGTTATCATCAGATGACCCAGTACGTGTGTATCAACGATATGCGACATTAGACGCAGTATCTAATGGACGTGCTGAAATTATGATTGGACGAGCGTCATTCATCGAATCTTTCCCATTATTCGGTTATAATTTAAATGACTACGAAGACTTATTTAATGAAAAGCTGCAATTATTACTAAAAATCAACGAACATGAAGTTGTAAGTTGGGATGGTAAATTACGTCCAAGTTTCGACTCAACAGGTATTTATCCACGTGTCGAACATGGTAAGTTACCTATTTCCATTGCAACTGGTGGTACACCTGAATCATCATTAAGAGCAGGTGCCTTTGGGTTACCAATAACGTATGCGATTATTGGTGGTAATCCTAGACGATTTACACGCAATATTGAGATTTATAAATCTGTCGCAGAATCTTACGGTCATAATCCAGACGAATTATCCGTATCGGTACACTCATGGGGGTACATCGCTGAAACAGACGAGGACGCTAAGAAAGAATTCTTCCCTTCTTTAAAAGCACACCATGATATTTTAGGTCGTGAACGTGGATGGCCTAGCTTTGACGAGAATATGTTTGAAAGAGAAGTAGGAAGTCAAGGCGCAATCTATCTGGGTAGTCCTGAGACGGTTGCCCAAAAAATTATTGAAACTGTTGAAACGTTAGGTCTTAACCGCTTTATGATTCATACACCTGTAGGCTCAATGCCTCATGAGTATGTAATGAAATCAATCCGTCTATTTGGCGAGCGCGTTAAACCTATTGTTGACAAATACTTTGAAAACAAATAAAAAGGAGATTTTTAAATTATGATTTTACGTTATGCTGCAAACTTAAAACTTGCTAAAGAATTATACACTGCTTCAAAACCTAAATTAAAAGGTGATCAAGGTATGATCGATACATTCCAAAATGTATTCGGTTTACCAGAAAGCTCAGTTAAATTAGCTGGTACTGTAGAAGTTGCTGCCGCTGCTTTTTATGCTGCTAGTTTCTTAAACAAAAACTTATCTCGTTTAGGTTCAATTGCTACTTTCGGTGTATTAAGCGTTGCTGCTTACAAACACTTTGAAGCTGGACATGGTAAAGAAGGCGCTCAACACGCTTTAGACTTATTAGGTTTAGCTGCATTAAGCTTTGCTGATACTTTCGATTGCGATAACAAATAATATCGTTAAACTTTATAATATAAGAGTAGGACGTGCGATGACTATCATCACACGTCCTATTTTTTATTGTTCATTTTTTTAAAAATTCTGGGAAAGTTTGTGGTTTATCATGCACTAATTGTTCAAAATCATTTGAATGTTGATCAAGTAACCCTCTTGCACCTGCTTCGTACATTGATGCAAGCAATGCACCAAACCCTTTAGGTTCATCATACATTTCTGAGAACTTTTCCAAAGAAACAGGACTATATTCAATCTTAGAACCTGCTGCTTCAGACAAGATTGCTGCTAATTCTGTCATAGAATAACTATAGCCAGATAGTAAGTATCTGTGTCCAAATTTATCTGGTTGTTGTAATAATGCTACGATACCTCTAGCAATATCATCTCTAGAAATATAATTAATACGACCCTCACCCGCTGGATAAATGAGTTTCTGCATATCTGCAAGTTCTGGTAAATAAGGTTTCAATGGATCCATATACATCGCCATTCTGACATAAGTATATTTAAGACCACTAGATGCAAGTAAACGTTCAGCGTAGCCAAAGTATGGACTCATATGGAAAGGATTATTATGTTGATCTGCATAGTATCCAATAAACATAATGTGTGAGACATGTACTTTATGAGCTGCACTGACTAAATTCTCCACTTCTGGGAGTCGTTTAAATGACGGATGAATAATACTCGGAATAAATATAACCGTATCAATACCTTTGAAAGCACGAACCATACTTTCCTCATTAAAATAATCTAATTCTCTAACGCCTACTTTATCTTTCCAGTGTGATGGCATTTTATCTGGATTACGTATCCCAATATTAAAATCAGGCACCTGTTCTTTAATTGCATGTTCAGTGATATGTGACCCAAGATGTCCGGTCGCGCCTGTCAGTAAAACTGTCATTACTATCGTTTCTTTCTTTTATAATTTAATTACTTTCTATAGTACTGTATTGCCCAAATTTGTCTGGATATGCGTTTATGTGAGGATGATTTGAAATAACTATACAAAATAGTGATTATTGTATCAATGGAAATTTTCAAAGATACTTTTTCAACATGTCAGGCGTAACATGACAGTATGAGATATCTTCTGGATGTTTATCGAGTCTGTCTTGATGTTCCTCAGCACTTGCAACGTAATTATTTAAAGGTAACACTTCTACGGCAATTCGCTCTTTATCAGGTCGTTTTGAGATGAAGTCGCGTGCTTCTTCAAGATGCTTCTGTTCATCACTATAAATACCTGTACGATATTTGGGTCCTTCATCAACGCCTTGTTTGTTAATACTATATGGATCTATAATCTCAAAAAGATAATTCATTAAGTCAGTAATTGATGTCTGCATAGGGTCGAATGACGTTTTGACACATTCTGCATAGCCGTCATATTTGTCACTAAGTGTTTCAGATATTCCATTTGCACGTCCCGCTTCAGTCGATAAGACACCTGGCAATGTTTTTATAAACGCTTGAACACCCCATAAACATCCACCTGCAATGTATACAGTTTCCATCTCTAACAACTCATTTCAATTTATAATTAAAAAAATAGAAGGACTTTGTCATAGTTTCCTTCTATTCTATCAAATTATTTCCTAACTAATGCGATAATCCCAGCAACGAGGATTAAAATACCTGATAAATAACCAAAAAATCCTAATAAATATATATGAATTATTGCAGCAACAATAAGTATAATACCAATTAAGACACGTCTTTTATTAATTAAACAGCTTAATGTTAAAGTTATTGCTGATAAAATAATAGAGCTGGTTGCCACAATAGTCATTAATCCAACAAGTTCTGAACCATAACTTTTGTCATAGTTTGTTAGAATTAGCGCAATCAATCCACCAATAATTCCAAATATACTTCCTGTTATTCCAAGAATCATTTCAATAATTCTGTTAGTTGGCTTAGGTTCATTCATATAATTATGTTCCATTGTTACCTCCTTTTCTATGCTGCGTCATCTTCAGAAGAAGTAACTTCTGTATCTTCTGTTCCACTGTCTAATGAAGGATCATCAGAACCAGGACCATTTGAATTGTCATCAGATTCAGATGCTTCATTTTCAACTTGTTCTGCTTGTTGTTGTTCATATTCTTCTTGAGCCAATTGGTCTTCATAATCTTGCATTGCTTTTTCGTATTCTTTTTCGCTTTAGCATTTTCTTTCTCATACAATGCTTCTACACAAGCTTCTAATTGATCATACTCAATTTCTAACACATCTTTAGATACATGGTTCATCTTTTCACCATCAGTGAGTGAATTATATTCATCTACTAAAGCATTATACATATAAGCAGGGTATGTCACGCCCACGTCCGCTTGATTAGAATCATCATTTTTTTTACTAGAAGATGTTGTATCTGATTCGTCCTCAACATCTGTAGTTGAGCTAGTCAAAGTATCTTTAGTGACATTTGAATTCTTAATTTCTGATTTATTAATAATCCATTGTGCCCTAACTTTGTTGAAATTAGGTATGGTATCTAATTCTAAAGTATAATGATCACTATCCGGTACATCATAAGTAATGTAGCCTGATGCAGTGTTATGCTGATTTAATTGGTGGCTAAATCCTTCATGCATATCTTCACTACCATACCATTCTTCATAATTCTCGTTATTTACTTTCATACTGAAATCAGTATTATCCATTAAAACTTGATCATCGTTATTATTTCTAAAATTTATGTATACTCTCAAGGCTTTGCCATTTACAGGTGCACTATACTCATCATAGTTATCTACGAATTCTGCTTTAACTACTTTAATATCTACACCGTGAGCATCCACGACTTGACCTATTTTAAATTTTTTCATTTTGTCTGTAGCTTTAGCCTTGTTATTGGCTTCTTCACCTTCTGCTTTATCTTTGTTGTCACTGAAGGAACATCCTCCTAAAAATACT
>OBXP01000071.1_pt1 | contig 18431 bp, 17 predicted proteins | sample 1476661 | NCBI WGS metagenome assembly OBXP01 (sample SAMEA2580179, study PRJEB22360) | human gut metagenome | biome: human gut; feature: human-associated habitat; material: faeces | place: Denmark | collected 2008/2010 | reverse complement strand
AAGCTGCTGATGATATTCTTGAGAATATCAAACAGAGACAAGAAACATTCGATAAAGAAGTATCAACTCTAAATGATTCTGAAAAACAGTTTAAAAAAGGCAAGTCACATATTGATGAAATTAAAAGTGATGATAAGAAAAAAGAAGTTAAACAATTAGACGATGCTGTAAAAAATAAATATAAAGTACATGATGAATATGCAAGTGCGTATAAAAATGTATTGGAAAAAGAAAAAGACTTGTTCGAACTTATTAAACAAGATGGTGTAACTCAATCACAAGTTGATGAAAAAAATGATGCATTGAATAAAGCTCAGAAGAATTTCCAAAATAAATTTAAAGATTATTCAAAAGCTATGAATACAGTGAATAAAGAAAAACAAGATGTTGATAATCTTTAGCAATATAAGCATTAGTACAGATTAGTTGATTGGAATGATACAGTTGTAAAAAACTGTATCTTTTTTAGTAATACAGAACTTTACTAAAATATTTAACAGTATAAATAAATTGTGGTACACTATGAGAGGATAAAATGAATTTCTATTATATGGGAAAGGTATGGTGAATTGAATGGCTCCTAAGTTACAAGCCCAATTCGATGCAGTAAAAGTATTAAATGATACTCAGTCGAAATTTGAAATGGTTCAAATTTTGGATGTAGATGGTAATGTCGTAAATGAAGACTTAGTACCTGATTTAACTGATGAACAACTAGTAGAATTAATGGAAAGAATGGTATGGACACGTATTCTTGACCAACGTTCTATTTCATTAAACAGACAAGGACGTTTAGGTTTCTATGCGCCTACAGCTGGACAAGAAGCTTCTCAATTAGCTTCACAATATGCTTTAGAAAAAGAGGACTTCATCTTACCTGGTTACCGTGATGTGCCACAAATCATTTGGCATGGTTTACCATTAACTGAAGCTTTCTTATTCTCAAGAGGACACTTCAAAGGAAATCAATTCCCTGAAGGTGTTAATGCATTCAGTCCACAAATCATTATCGGTGCTCAATACATTCAAACTGCTGGTGTAGCATTCGGTATTAAAAAACGTGGTAAAAAAGCAGTTGCTATCACATACACTGGTGACGGCGGTTCTTCACAAGGTGACTTCTATGAAGGTATCAACTTTGCTTCTGCTTATAAAGCGCCAGCAATTTTTGTTATCCAAAACAATAACTATGCTATTTCTACACCACGTAGTAAACAAACAGCAGCAACTTCATTAGCTCAAAAAGCTATTGCAGTAGGTATCCCAGGTATCCAAGTTGATGGTATGGATGCATTAGCTGTATATCAAGCTACTAAAGAAGCTCGCGATCGTGCTATTAATGGTGAAGGTCCAACATTAATTGAAACTATGACTTACCGTTATGGTCCACATACAATGGCTGGAGATGACCCAACTCGTTATAGAACTTCAGATGAAGATGCAGATTGGGAGAAAAAAGACCCAATAGTTCGTTTCAGAAAATTCCTTGAAAACAAAGGATTATGGAACGAAGAAAAAGAAAATGAAGTTATTGAACGTGCTAAAGACGACATCAAGAAAGCTATCAAAGAGGCTGATAATACTCCAAAACAAACAGTTATTGACTTAATGGATATCATGTACGAAGATATGCCTCAAAACTTAGCTGAACAATATGAAATTTACAAAGAGAAGGAGTCGAAATAAGCCATGGCACAAATGACAATGGTTCAAGCGATTAATAATGCGCTTAAAACTGAATTGCAAAATGACGAAAACGTATTAGTTTTCGGTGAAGACGTTGGTGTTAACGGCGGTGTATTCCGTGTAACTGAAGGTTTACAAAAAGAATTCGGTGAAGACCGTGTATTCGATACACCATTAGCTGAATCAGGTATCGGTGGTTTAGCTCTTGGTTTAACTGTTGAAGGTTTCCGTCCTGTAATGGAAATCCAATTCCTTGGTTTCGTATTTGAAGTATTTGACGAAGTTGCTGGTCAAATTGCTCGTACACGTTTCCGTTCAGGTGGTTCAAAAGTAGCACCTGTTACAATCCGTGCGCCATTCGGTGGTGGTGTTCATACTCCTGAACTTCACGCTGATAACTTAGAAGGTATTTTAGCTCAATCACCTGGTATTAAAGTAGTTATTCCTTCAGGTCCATATGATGCTAAAGGTTTATTACTTTCATCAATCAGATCTAATGACCCAGTTGTATATTTAGAACATATGAAATTATATCGTTCATTCCGTGAAGAAGTTCCTGAAGAAGAATATACAATTGACATCGGTAAAGCTAATGTGAAAAAAGAAGGTAACGACATCACATTAATCGCTTACGGTGCAATGGTTCAAGAATCTGAAAAAGCTGCTGAAGAATTAGAAAAAGAAGGTTACTCAGTTGAAGTTATTGACTTACGTACTGTACAACCTATCGATATCGATACTTTAGTTGCATCAGTTGAAAAAACTGGCCGTGCTGTAGTAGTTCAAGAAGCTCAACGTCAAGCTGGTGTTGGTGCTACTGTAGCTGCTGAATTAGCTGAACGTGCTATTCTTTCATTAGAAGCACCAATCGCTCGTGTGGCTGCTGCTGATACAGTATATCCATTTACACAAGCTGAAAATGTTTGGTTACCAAACAAAAACGACATCATTGAAAAAGCTAAAGCAACTTTAGAATTTTAATATTTTAGCTTATCAATTAGCTAGCAATCAGACTTATAGGAAGTAAGTAAGTAACATGTTTACTTTTTACTCTATGTGTGAATAAGTAAGTGTAAACTAGAGGCGTAGGGCAAAGTAATTTGATGTATTGTTTCAAATTATTCTGTCCTTGCTCTATGTTATAAATTTATTAAATGATGAATAAGAAATCTAGGAGGACAAGAACGTGGCATTTGAATTTAGATTACCCGACATTGGTGAAGGTATCCACGAAGGTGAAATTGTAAAATGGTTTGTTAAAGCCGGAGATACAATTGAAGAAGATGATGTATTAGCAGAGGTTCAAAATGACAAATCTGTAGTTGAAATCCCATCTCCTGTTAGCGGTACTGTTGAAGAAGTTGTAGTTGACGAAGGTACTGTAGCAGTAGTAGGTGATGTTATTGTTAAAATCGACGCACCTGATGCAGAAGATATGCAATTTAAAGGTGGTCATGATGACGATGCTTCAACAGAAGAAGCACCAGCTCAAGAAGAAGCTAAAACAGAAGAAGCACCAGCAGCATCAGCTTCACAAGATGAAGAAGTAGATGAAAATAGACAAATCAAAGCTATGCCATCTGTTCGTAAATATGCTCGTGAAAAAGGCGTTAACATCAAAGCAGTAGCTGGTTCAGGTAAAAATGGTCGTATTACTAAAGAAGATATCGACAACCACTTAAATGGTGGCGGTGCGCAAGCAGCAACAGCTTCAAACGAAAGTGCAGCTGCTTCAACATCAGAAGATACTTCTGCAGTTCAAACACAATCTGTACCTGAAGGTGACTTCCCTGAAACTACAGAAAAAATCCCAGCAATGCGTAGAGCAATTGCGAAAGCAATGGTTAACTCTAAACACACTGCTCCTCACGTAACATTAATGGATGAAATTGATGTTCAAGATTTATGGGATCACCGTAAAAAATTCAAAGAAGTTGCAGCTGAACAAGGTATTAAATTAACTTTCTTACCATATGTTGTTAAAGCATTAGTTTCTGCACTTAAAAAATACCCAGCACTTAACACTTCATTCAACGAAGAAGCTGGCGAAATCGTACACAAACACTATTGGAACATTGGTATTGCTGCTGACACTGAAAGAGGTTTATTAGTACCTGTAGTTAAAAATGCAGACCGTAAATCAATCTTCCAAATTTCAGATGAAATCAACGAATTAGCTGTTAAAGCACGTGATGGTAAATTAACATCTGACGAAATGAAAGGTGCTACATGCACAATCAGTAATATCGGTTCAGCTGGTGGACAATGGTTCACTCCAGTTATCAACCACCCAGAAGTAGCTATCTTAGGTATTGGCCGTATTGCTCAAAAACCTATCGTTAAAGACGGTGAAATCGTAGCAGCTCCAGTATTAGCTTTATCATTAAGCTTTGACCACAGACAAATTGATGGTGCAACTGGACAAAACGCTATGAATCACATTAAACGCTTATTAAATAATCCAGAATTATTATTAATGGAGGGGTAAAACATGGTAGTTGGAGATTTCCCAATTGAAACAGATACTATTGTAATCGGAGCAGGTCCTGGTGGATACGTTGCAGCAATTCGTGCAGCACAATTAGGACAAAAAGTTACTATCGTTGAGAAAGGTAACTTAGGTGGTGTATGCTTAAACGTTGGTTGTATTCCTTCTAAAGCATTATTACACGCTTCACACCGCTTTGTAGAAGCACAACACTCTGAAAACTTAGGTGTTATCGCTGAAAGCGTATCACTTAAATTTGACAAAGTTCAAGAATTCAAAAAATCAGTTGTTAACAAATTAACTGGTGGTGTTGAAGGCTTATTAAAAGGTAATAAAGTTGAAATCGTTAAAGGTGAAGCATATTTCGTTGATAATAATAGCTTACGTGTTATGGACGAAAAAAGTGCTCAAACTTATAACTTCAAACACGCTATTATCGCAACAGGTTCTAGACCAATCGAAATTCCTAACTTTGAATTCGGTAAACGTGTTATCGATTCAACAGGTGCTTTAAACTTACAAGAAGTTCCAGGTAAATTAGTCGTTGTCGGCGGTGGTTACATTGGTTCAGAACTTGGTACTGCATTTGCTAACTTCGGTTCAGACGTTACTATTTTAGAAGGCGCTAAAGAAATTCTTGGCGGATTCGAAAAACAAATGGTTCAACCAGTTAAAAAAGGCATGAAAGCTAAAGGCGTTGAAATCATTACTGAAGCAATGGCTAAAAATGCTGAAGAAACTGAAAATGGCGTTAAAGTTACTTATGAAGCTAAAGGTGAAGAAAAAACTATCGAAGCTGATTATGTATTAGTAACTGTTGGTCGTCGTCCAAACACAGACGAATTAGGTTTAGAAGAATTAGGCCTTAAATTCGCTGATCGTGGATTATTAGAAGTAGACAAACAAAGCCGTACTTCTATCGACAATATTTATGCAATTGGTGATATCGTTCCTGGTTTACCACTTGCTCATAAAGCAAGTTATGAAGCTAAAGTAGCTGCTGAAGCTATTTCTGGCCAAGCATCAGAAGTAGACTACATCGGTATGCCAGCTGTATGTTTCACTGAGCCAGAATTAGCTCAAGTTGGTTACACTGAAGCACAAGCTAAAGAAGAAGGTTTAGACTATAAAGCTTCTAAATTCCCTTATGCTGGTAATGGCCGTGCATTATCATTAGATGATACTACTGGTTTCGTTAAACTTATCACATTAAAAGAAGACGGTACTGTTATCGGTGCACAAATTGCTGGTAACGGCGCTTCAGACATTATCTCTGAATTAGGTTTAGCTATTGAAGCTGGTATGAATGCTGAAGATATCGCATTAACTGTACACGCTCACCCAACATTAGGTGAAATGTCTATGGAAGCTGCTGAAAAAGCAATTGGATTACCAATCCACACTATGTAATAATTAATGATTAGTCGAATAGACTAATTTCATAAATTGAATAACTGTTTTATAGTTATTTAACAGTCAACAGGGGTGCAACTCAAGTTCATTTTTGAACTTGGTTTCACCCCTTTTTTAATATTATCTAGCTGTAATGGGTATAAGATGAATAACGGCTAAAATAATAAAAAGGAGGGTTTAGATGGAGTATCAATATCCGCTAGATTTAGATTGGACTAACGAAGAAATGGTCGATGTGATTGCCTTTTTCAATAAAATTGAAAGCTATTATGAAAAATCGGTCAATGGTCAAGACTTAATGCAGCATTATAAACGTTTTAAAGAAATCGTTCCTGGTAAAGCAGAGGAAAAGCAATTATTTAAAGAATTTGAAGAAAAGAGTAGTTATAACAGCTACAAAGTCATACAAGAAGTGAAAAATAATCCTGATCAAACGTCGTTTAGCGCTAATTAACTTAGCATTGTTCTATGTGAACTATCAAAACTTATAAAGTCTATTAGATTAATTTATATTTAATTTCAAAAAACTATTGAAGTCAAAGCTATATTTTGATACTTTTATTAAGCATTAAACAAAATGTTTAATATTAGTAAACAAGGTATAGCTTTTTTTTTAAGGTGATTAACAATGCAAATTGGCAATAAATTACGTAATTTAAGACGTATAAAGAATTTAACACAAGAAGAGTTAGCAGAACGTACAGATTTGTCCAAAGGATACATCTCTCAAATTGAAAGTCAGCATGCTTCTCCTAGCATGGAAACCTTTTTAAATATTCTAGAGGTGTTAGGTACATCTCCAAGTGATTTTTTTAAAGAAAAATCAAAAGAAAAAGTGCTTTATACGAGAGATGAGCGCACAGTTTATGATGAATATGATAGAGGATATGTTCTTAATTGGTTGGTAATGAAATCAAATGAATTTGAAATGGAACCGCTCATATTATCATTGAAACCAGGTGCATCCTATAAACATTTCGATCCATCTGAATCAGACACATTTATATATTGTTTAAAAGGATGTGTAACGCTGACTTTAGGAAAGTCACGATACCAGGCTAATGAAGAGGATGTTTTATACTTTAGGGCTGATGAAATTCATCAATTACATAATGAAACATCAGAAGAAATAGAAATTTTGATTGTTGCGACAGCATCATATTTATAAGGGAGGAGAATAGTAATGGAGCCATTGTTATCATTTAAAGGTGTGACAAAAGGTTTTGACGATGTAACAATATTGAACAAAATGGATTTAGAGATAGAATCAGGTCATTTCTACACATTACTAGGTCCTTCAGGTTGCGGGAAAACAACGATATTGAAGCTCATAGCTGGATTTGAACAACCAGATGATGGAGATATTATCTATTTAAATAAATCAATAGGTGATTTGCCTGCGAATAAGAGAAAGGTAAATACCGTTTTCCAAGATTATGCTTTATTTCCACATTTAAATGTTTACGATAATATAGCTTTTGGATTAAAGTTAAAAAAACATTCTAAAAAAGATATCGATAAAAAAGTAAAAGATGCATTAAGACTTGTGAAGTTATCAGGATATGAACAACGTAACATCAATGAAATGAGTGGCGGTCAGAAACAGCGTGTGGCAATTGCAAGAGCCATTGTCAACGAACCTGAAATATTATTGTTGGATGAATCATTATCCGCTTTAGATTTAAAATTAAGAACAGAGATGCAATATGAATTACGTGAACTACAAAAACGCCTAGGAATAACATTCATATTTGTAACGCACGATCAAGAAGAGGCGTTGGCTTTAAGTGATTATATCTTTGTTATGAAAGATGGTAAAATCCAACAATTTGGTACACCAACAGATATTTATGATGAGCCGGTCAACCGTTTTGTTGCTGATTTTATAGGTGAATCTAATATCGTTGAAGGTAAAATGGTAGAGGATTTTGTAGTGAATATCTATGGTCAAGATTTTGAATGTGTAGACGCAGGCATACCCTCTGGGAAGAAAGTAGAAGTTGTCATCAGACCTGAGGATATTTCATTAATAGCATCGGACAAAGGGTTATTCAAAGCCACTGTAGACTCAATGTTATTCAGAGGCGTACATTATGAAATTTGCTGTATTGATCGAAAAGGGTATGAGTGGGTAATACAAACAACTAAAAAAGCTGAAGTCGGCAGCGAAGTTGGACTTTATTTTGACCCGGAAGCAATTCATATCATGGTTCCTGGTGAAACAGAAGAAGAGTTTGATAAACGTATTGAAAGTTACGAGGCGTTAGACAATGCGTAATATTAATAAAGTGCTCATCATTCCATATTTATTATGGATGCTATTATTCATTATCATACCAGTTATTTTACTCGTATATTTCTCATTTACCGATCTAAATGGTCATTTTAGTTTTACCAATTATGAACAAATATTATCATTGAAATATTTAAAGATGATGTGGGATTCAATTTTTTATGCAGCGCTTATTACAATAATTACTTTGTTAATTAGTTATCCGGCTGCTTACTTTATTCGTGCATCAAAAAATCAAAATATGTGGTTACTCATTTTAATTATTCCTACGTGGATAAACCTTTTACTAAAAACATATGCGTTTATTGGCATATTAAGTCATGAAGGTTTGATTAATAAATTTCTTAATTTTATTCATTTACCGGCAGCTAATCTTTTATTTACGCCAGGCGCATTTTTATTAGTAGCAAGTTATATTTATATACCATTTATGATTCTACCGATATTTAATAGTATGAAAGCAATTCCTAATAATTTGTTACAAGCTTCAAGTGATTTGGGAGCTAGTCCTTTTACAACTTTTAGAAAAGTAATCGTACCTTTGACTAAAGAAGGTGTCATGACAGGCATTCAAGTAACCTTTATTCCAGCATTATCATTATTCATGATTACACGATTGATTGCGGGTAATAAAGTAATTAATATTGGTACATCAATTGAAGAACAATTTCTAGTGATTCAAAATTATGGTATGGGTTCTACAATTGCTATTTTCTTAATTGTATTTATGGCGTTTATTTTAATTATTACTAAATCAAAATCAACGGACGAAAGAAGGTGAATTAAATGAAGTGGTATGGAAAATTATATATTGGCATTCTATTAGTTATATTATATGTTCCGATATTTTTCCTTATGTTTTATTCATTTAATTCAGCGGGAAATATGATTCATTTTGAACATTTCACTTTAGAGCATTATCAAAGTCTGTTTCAAAATGACCGTTTAATGTCTGTTATTTTTAATACAATAGCGGTTGCACTATTAGCGGCAGCAATTTCTACTATTATAGGAACATTTGGTGCTATTTCGTTATATTACTTAAGAAATAAAAAATTCAAAGTAACTTTGTTAACACTTAATAATGTACTAATGGTTTCCTCAGATGTAGTGATAGGCGCTTCATTTTTAATTATGTTTACAGCAGTTGGACATATAACTGGCTTAGGTTTAGGCTTTGGAACAGTACTTGCATCTCATATTGCATTCTGTATTCCAATTGTTGTTATCGTAGTGTTACCACAGCTTTATGAAATGAATAACAATATATTGAATGCTGCACGCGATTTAGGCGCATCAGAATCACAAATACTTGGACGTGTATTGATTCCAAACTTAATGCCTTCCATTATTGGTGGTTTTTTTATGGCTTTAACGTATTCATTAGATGATTTTACAGTAAGTTTCTTCGTGACTGGTAACGGATTTAGTGTACTGTCTGTCGAAGTCTATGCTATGGCACGTAAAGGAATTAGTATGGAAATTAATGCCATTTCAACAATTTTATTCGCTGCTATTGTATTAGGAATTGTTGGTTATTATGCAATACAACGTTCAGTGAAAAAACGACATTTAGCTAAGCGAGGTGTACAACAGTGAAGCAATTTTTACAACTTATATTGGGTGCCATTGTTGTCGGTTTAATTTGCTTAGGTATTAGTCACTGGTTTAAATCGCAGGATAATACGAGTACTGGTGAAAAGATTTATGTATATAATTGGGGCGAATATATTGACCCAGATTTAATTAAACAATTTGAGAAAGAAACGGGCATTCAAGTTGTATATGAAACGTTTGATTCGAACGAAGCGATGGAAGCTAAAATTCGAAATGGTGGAACGCATTATGATGTGGCTTTTCCAAGTGAATATACCGTTCAAAAATTGAAACGTGAAAATTTACTAGAACCACTTGACCATAGTAAGGTTCCCAATATTAAAAATTTAGATCCTAATTATATGAATATGCCATATGATAGAAATAATAAATATTCACTACCTTATTTCTTTGGAACAGTGGGTATTTTATATAATAAACAAGCCTATCCAAATGAAGACTTTAGTAGCTGGCGTACTTTATACCAACCCAAATATAAAAATGATGTCCTATTAGTGGATGGGGCACGTGAAATTATGGGATTAGCTTTAAATAAATTAGGCTATAGTTTAAATGATACTAATCCCAATCATTTAAAAGAAGCTGAGAAGGACTTACATCATCTGGCACCTCAAGTTCGTGGTGTTGTTGGAGACGAGGTTACAATGATGCTTGAACAAAATGAAGGGAATATCGCAGTCGTTTGGAGTGGTGTTGCAGCCCCACTAGTGCAAAATAGTGACAAATATAATTATGTGATTCCGAAAGAGGGGTCTAATCTATGGTTTGATAACATGGTTATTCCTAAGACAGCGCAAAACAAAGAAGGTGCTTATAAATTTATGAATTTCCTTCTTGACGCTAAAAATAACAAACAGAACACAGAGTGGGTAGGATACGCTACACCAAATAAAGCTGCACGTCAGTTATTACCTAAAGAAGTAAGAGATGATCATCGTTTCTATCCAACGCAAAAAGAGCAATCGCGATTAGAAGTTTATAAAGATTTAGGTCCTAAAACATTAGGAGAATATAACGAAAGTTTCTTAAACTTTAAAATGTCTTTAAAATAGACTATAAATAGTAGTTATTTTATAATGAATTAGATATAATTATTTGATAAGTTATATAAGGAGTTGTAATACATGTCAGGAGAACGTTACACGCAAATCAAACGGCCTGTGAGTCGTCTGACTGAAAAACTTTTAGGTTGGTTTAGTTGGATTTTCTTACTTATATTGACGGTTATTACAATGTTTATTGCACTCGTGTCATTTAGTAATGATACATCAATTCAAAATCTTGAAAACTCAATGAATAATAATGAACTAATTCAGCAGATTTTAACAAACAATAGTTTAAATACCACACAATTTGTGATTTGGTTACAAAATGGTGTATGGGCAATTATTGTTTATTTCATAGTATGTTTGCTTATTTCATTTTTAGCATTAATATCTATGAATATGAGAATACTTTCTGGATTCTTATTCTTAATTGCCTCAATTATTACATTGCCATTGGTATTATTATTCGTGACATTAATTATTCCTATTTTCTTCTTTATCATTGCAATCATGATGTTTGCACGGAAGAGTAAGGTTGAAACAGTACCTATGTACGGTCCATCACAAGGCTATGAACCGCATTACTATCCTAGAGATGAATATAATGATTATGATGATCGTTATTATGGATCAAATAGAAATATTAATGACGACTATGGTTACGATAATCATAACCAGTATGACGATTATGAACAAGACGATGTGGAACCACCACATAAAACTAAAAAATCAGACCGTCGTACACGTCGTAAAAAACCATATTACAATGATGATATCGATAATAATTATCGAGATAACAACTTTGATGACACAACACATCGTAATGATGCTGAGCAAGATTTAGCAACTGACACTGAGGAAGATAAATATAATCAATATCCAAAACGTGCAATCACTGATGAGTACCACACAGATGCTAATGAGAATGAAGCAACTGGCGTACTTTCTAGACAGGCTAAATACAATCAGAAATCGAATAAACAATCTCAGTACGATAACAACATTGATGAAGATTCAAATGATTTTGCTGAAAATGTGGTTGATTCAGAGCCGAAAATTGATAAAAAAGAAGAAAAAGCACAACGTAAAAGAGAAAAGGCTGAACTTAAAGCCAAGAAAAAAGAAAAACGTAAAGCTTATAATCAACGTATGAAAGAGCGTCGCAAAAATCAACCAAGTGCAGTTAGTCAACGACGTATGAATTATGAAGAGCGTAAACAAATATTGAATAAAGATGATATTGAATCAGATAAAGAATTAAATAACAGCGAAGATAATAAAGATTGATATCTCCTTAAAGCGGTTAAGTCATTTATGGCTTAACCGCTTTGTATAAATTATTAAGTTAGTCGCAAATAAATTATAATTTTAGTATGATTTAACTAAATACTTCAATATTGGAGGTGTAGTGTGTGAATAGAAAGGTAGAATTAATTCTTGGCTGGATTGCTTGTGGTTTAAGTATGATGTATTTGATTATGTCATTAATATCATATTTTACGGTAAGACAAAATAGTAATACGGAACAATACCAGCAAATGTTAAAACAAGTTGGTAATCAGGATGTGAAGGTTACGCCTGAAATGATAAACTTTGCAATGACTTTTTCTATGGGAACACTTATTTTCTCAACTCTTTTAGGCATTATTGGAATGTCTATCATTAAAGGACGACCTATATTAGCTGGTTCGCTACTTATTGTTGCAGCGTTAGTAGGTATATTCAATATGAGTTTAATTGCAGGCGTGCTATGGATTGTTGTAGCAATAATGCTATTTGTTAAAAAGGATCCAAATCAACCTAACAAAAAGCCAAAATCAGTCAAGCCATCAATGGATGACTGGCAATCTGAAAGGGCTTATAATGATCGTAAAAAAGATGATCCCTATATTTATTAAAATATAGAGTGAAAATAGATGTGCATAGGAAATATGCCTAGTTAAATAGAGGCTGGGACAAAAATAATATAATGAAGCTATTTAGCAAATTCGCAGTAGCTGACTGAACTGAGAAGGCGCTTAATTCAAGCTTCTCTCAGTTCTAGTCATCCTTGCGGGGGTGGGACGACGAATTTAAAAAGAATTCTGTCCCACTCCCTTATTCATTTTGCCGTTTAATTTTATAATTCTTTAAATGTTTCTATAATCAGATAAATATTAAGGAAGCTTAGTATAATGATTAAACTCCAAGCACATATATTTACCCATTTTTTATTTTGAAATGGTCCCATTAATGTTTTATTACTAGTGGCTAATTGTAACGGTATTAATGAGAAGGGTAATGCAATACTTAAGAAGACTTGAGAAAATACGAGCAATTGTTCCATTTTAGATTCGTTACCCCGAAAAATAATAAGACATACTAAAACAGGGATGACGGCTAAACTTCTTGTGATTAGTCGTCTCATCCAATTTGGAATGGATAATTTTAAGAAACCTTCCATCACTATTTGACCTGCAAGTGTACCAGTGATAGTTGAATTTTGACCAGAAGCTAACAATGCTACTGCGAATAAAGTGCTCATAATACTCCCCATCACAACACCTAAGACAGGTTGCGTTCTTAATGCGTGATATAAATCATAAAAGCCACCTAAATTATTCGAATTGACACCATAAAATAGGGCGGCGCCAAGAACGAGTAATAAACAGTTTACAATAAATGCGATACTTAATTGTATATTAGAATCAATCGTCGCGTATTTAATCGCTTGGGCTTTATCAGTAAGGCTGTGACGATTATATTTTCGTGATTGCACGATTGATGAATGCAAATATAAATTATGAGGCATAATCGTAGCGCCAATAATACCTAATGCAATATACAGAATATTATGATCAGTAATAATTTGATGATGAGGAATAAAGCCATTAAGTATTTCAATTGTATTCGGTGATGAGATGAAGACTTCAAATACAAAAATCATAAGTACAGTAAAAATTAATGTACCGACGATTGCTTCAATCTTACGAAAACCGAACTTCATTATAAAAAGTAACAAAAATACATCCAAAACTGTAATCAATGCGCCGATGATTAAAGGTATATCAAAAAGTAAATCTAAAGCGATAGCACTTCCAATTACTTCGGCAATATCAGTCGCAATGATTGCAAGCTCAGCGATAATCCAAAATATAATTGCAGTCGGTTTATTTAAATAATGACGTGTCATTTGTGCTAAATCTTTATCAGTTGCGATACCTAAGCGAACAGTCATACTTTGCAATAACATTGCTGACAAACTTGAAATCAAAATGATAAATAGTAAGGTATAACCAAATTGTGCGCCACCTTGCATTGATGTAATCCAATTTCCTGGATCCATATAGCCTACTGCTACAAGTAAGCCTGGACCTAGAAATGCTAAAAATTTTTGACTCGTACGTTGTGTACCATTAAATTCGATTGTGCTATTAATTTCATCTAAACTACGTTGTTCATTGTTGTCTTTTATACCCATGATAAAACTCCTCCAAACTATATGTTTTATAATAATACAACTTTATTTTTAGGTCAACCTAATAAATTTAAAGTAAAAAATTAAGGGAGTGGGTTAGAACGCTTATCACATTCGTCTTCCCACTCCCTAGTTACTTCGATTATTAAATTGCTTCATATAATGTTTTTTAGTTTCCGCCAGTACGGATGATGTATGTTGAGAAGAGCAATTATTTAAGCATCTTCTCAATTCAGTCAGCTACTGCGCCTGTACTACCTAGTTCACTTATTACATACGCTGATATCATAATGACAACAATTAAAATAGCGTTAAACTTTGAGTTTATTCATAGAATTTTAAAAATTCATCAAACGTTTCTTTTACGAAAGCTAAAAATGCCTTATCCGATTTTAATTCAGCATCATTAGGAGAGAGTGTACGTGCAACAAAAAATTCTCCCTTTTTAACATGTTTCACACGATCAATCGCTTGGTGTAATTCATCATCACTTAAATCTTTAATGTATGATTTTTCAGGTTTCATATGATCTAAACTTACTTGATAATCTTCAGGTAAATGTTTAAGCGTATCAAAGTGTTTATCAAATACTTTCACACGTTCAGCTTTATCTTTACCTTCATGCATAACGCCAAACATTAAAAATAAATGGTCTTTAAATAAACCAATTTGGAAATGAGGTAGCATTTTATATCCACGTTTATTAGGAGCAAAAGCAACCCACGTATCTACAGGTGGGTTTACACTTCTACGTGCATGTTTTGCAACATGAGCATAAAAAGTTTCTCCAGTTTGAGAGGTGAAATATTCACTAAAATAATCTCCTAATTGATGAAGTTGTGGGCGTACGTACTCATTTAATGCTTCCATTCGAGCATCTAAGCCTTCAACTTCAAACGCTTTGAAATCTTTAGGTTTAAATGTATATTGCGTCATTAGCGTTGCTCCTTTTCAGAAAATAATTTACCGTTATTGTAGCACAGAATGACTGAATCTATCCAAATGCTGAATTGAGATTATTTGCGTTTAAACTCATTATAATAAGGTATACAAAGATGTATAGATTATATTGACTAAAATTCTGTATAATAGGAAACAACAGGAGATGATGATATGTCACTATACGAATTTGCTCAAGGTTTGATATTAGAAGCGGGTAATAAAGTAAGATTTATGATGAAAGAAGAATTGAGTATTGAAACGAAGTCAAACCCAAATGATCTAGTTACGAATGTGGATAAAGCAACTGAGAATTATATTTATGATGCCATACTAAGAAATTATCCTGATCATCGTGTAATTGGTGAAGAAGGACATGGTCATAATATGGAAGACGTCAAAGGTGTAGTATGGGTTGTCGATCCAATTGACGGAACGCTCAATTTTGTTCACCAGCAAGAAGGCTTTGCGATATCAATAGGTATTTATCGTGATGGTAAGCCATATGCTGGATTAGTCTATGACGTGATGAAAGATGTCCTCTATCATGCGAAAGTGGGCGAAGGCGCATTTGAGAATAAACATGAATTAAAACCATTAAATGATACGCATTTAAAGCAAAGCTTAATAGGTATTAATCCCAATTGGATTACCAAACCTAAAATGGGGCCAATCTTTTCAGAAATTGTAAATCAAGCAAGAAGTTGTAGAGCATTTGGAAGTGCAGCTTTAGAAATTATAAGTGTTGCTAAGGGACAATTGGCTGCATATATTACACCGCGATTGCAACCATGGGATTTTGCAGGTGGTTTGATTATTTTAAATGAAGTTGGTGGAATTGGAAGTAATTTAATGGGGGAACCACTCACTATTGAAAGTGCTAATTCTATTTTAGTTGGAAATAAAGCAACGCATAATGAGATTCTAGAAAATTATTTAAATCCTCATAATGAAGTATTAACAGAGTTACATCAACGTTTTAGAAAATAAAAAATGTCTCGGTCAGTCAACTTTGAAAGGTGAATTTCTTCCAAATTTTACTACCGAGACATTTTTCTATATTAAAGCCAGTTATTTTCACGATATTTCTTTTTAAGCGTGAAACCAGCGCCAAAAGTTGCAATGAAAAGTATAAATGTTAAAATCATCATTGGAATACTACCAGCTCCAACGCTGAAACTAAAAAGCACTAAAAATATTACTGCTATAATAGATAGCACCCAAAATATACCTTTAGACTTAGGTTTTTCCATCCCATACCCCACCTTTTTGTTATCTTTTACTAATAATATGATATAATAAAAAAGTTGTAATTAAAAGTGGGAGTTTACTCGAGAAAGGAATAATAAAATGACTAATAGAAGAGAAGATGTACGTAATATTGCAATCATTGCGCACGTTGACCATGGTAAAACTACTTTAGTAGATGAATTACTAAAACAATCTGGAATTTTCAGAGAGAACGAACATGTTGACGAAAGAGCAATGGACTCTAATGACTTAGAAAGAGAACGTGGTATTACAATTCTTGCTAAAAATACTGCTATTGACTATAAAGGTACAAGAATTAACATCTTAGACACACCTGGACATGCTGACTTTGGTGGCGAAGTTGAACGTATTATGAAAATGGTTGACGGTGTTGTACTTGTTGTAGATGCTTACGAGGGAACAATGCCTCAAACACGTTTCGTACTAAAAAAAGCATTAGAACAAGATTTAAAACCCGTTGTAGTAGTAAATAAAATTGACAAACCATCAGCTAGACCTGAAGGGGTAGTAGATGAAGTTTTAGATTTATTTATCGAATTAGAAGCGAATGATGAACAATTAGACTTCCCAGTAGTATATGCATCAGCTGTCAATGGTACTGCTAGTCTTGATTCAGAGAAACAAGATGAAAACATGCAGTCTTTATATGAAACAATTATTGATTATGTACCTGCACCAATCGACAATCATGATGAACCGTTACAATTCCAAGTCGCATTATTGGATTATAATGACTACGTAGGACGTATTGGTATCGGACGTGTATTCAGAGGTAAAATGCGCGTAGGTGACAACGTATCGCTTATTAAATTAGATGGTACTGTTAAGAATTTCCGTGTAACTAAAATCTTTGGTTACTTTGGCTTGAAACGTGAAGAAATCGAAGAAGCACAAGCGGGTGATTTAATTGCCGTTTCAGGAATGGAAGATATTAACGTCGGAGAAACAGTGACACCAACTGATCATCAAGAAGCATTACCTGTGTTACGTATTGATGAACCAACACTTGAAATGACATTCAAAGTAAATAATTCACCATTTGCTGGCCGTGAAGGTGACTATGTTACTGCACGTCAAATCCAAGAACGTTTAGATCAACAACTTGAAACAGACGTTTCATTAAAAGTAACACCAACTGACTCTCCAGATACATGGGTAGTTGCAGGACGTGGTGAATTACATTTATCTATCTTAATTGAGAATATGAGACGTGAAGGATTTGAACTTCAAGTATCTAAACCACAAGTTATTTTACGTGAAATTGATGGTGTTCTAAGTGAACCATTTGAACGCGTTCAATGTGAAGTACCTTCTGAAAATGCAGGATCAGTCATTGAATCTCTAGGTGCACGTAAAGGTGAAATGTTAGATATGTCAACAACTGATAATGGGTTAACACGACTTATCTTTATGGTACCAGCACGTGGTATGATTGGTTATACAACTGAATTTATGTCTATGACACGTGGATATGGTATTATTAACCATACTTTCGAAGAATTTAGACCTCGTGTTAAAGCACAAATTGGTGGTCGTCGTAATGGTGCATTAATTTCTATGGACCAAGGCCAAGCCACAGCATATGCGATCATCAACTTAGAAGATCGTGGTGTAAACTTCATGGAACCAGGTACTGAAGTATATGAAGGTATGATTGTTGGTGAACATAACCGTGAAAATGATTTAACAGTAAACATTACTAAAGCAAAACATCAAACAAACGTACGTTCAGCTACTAAAGACCAAACACAAACAATGAACCGTCCAAGAATTCTTACACTTGAAGAAGCGTTAGAATATATTAATGATGATGAATTAGTTGAAGTAACGCCTCAAAGTATTCGTCTAAGAAAGAAAATTTTAAATAAATCATTACGTGAAAAAGAAGCTAAACGTGTGAAACAAATGATGCAAGAAGAATAAGCATCGTTGAAATCTAAAGTATAATTTAGAGTACTTTATGCAAAAACCAGTAAATGTGTGCTAAGCATCATTTACTGGTTTTTTAGTTTGTGTATTTTACAGGATGACTAGAACTGAGAAAAGCTTGATTTAAGCGCCTTCTCAGTTCAGTCAGCTACTGCGAATTTGCTAAGTAGCATGATTATATTATTTAGGTTCTATAATAAATTGGACTGATGACAAAATTCATCAGTCCAATTTTCATGTTTTTGAATAGAAAAAAGGCGCAATTACCTCTATAATTATTAGCTACCAAAC
>OBXP01000054.1_pt1 | contig 23487 bp, 32 predicted proteins | sample 1476661 | NCBI WGS metagenome assembly OBXP01 (sample SAMEA2580179, study PRJEB22360) | human gut metagenome | biome: human gut; feature: human-associated habitat; material: faeces | place: Denmark | collected 2008/2010 | reverse complement strand
TAAGTATATATTTAAAGTGTAATTAATAATTGTTACTAATTTCAGTAACAAAAAATTGAGGTGATTAACATGACAAAAATTAAAGTACTTGAATTACGTGGATTAATTGCTAAAAATGGTCACACTTTGCGTAGCTTTTCGAAAAGTAGTGGTATTTCGTTATCATATTTAAGTTTAATAGTTAATAACAAAGCAACTCCTAGTCCTAAAATGGCCAAAAGAATTGCGGACAACTTAAATGTGGATATTGAAGATATTTTTGAATTTGATTTAAAGGAGGCTTAACCAATGTTCAACATCAATATTGATGAAGAAGAAGCACGTGCTTTATTAGAGCAAGCTATTAATCAACGTGTAGATGAATTGGCAAGAGAAAAATTCTTCATGACCTACAAAGAATTATCTGAATACCTAAATTTAAGTAAACCAACAATTGAGGAGTTACTTATTAATAACGGGCTTAAGTACTATATGGTAGGCAGCACATACCGATTTAAGAAATCTGATGTAGATGAATTTATGGAGAAAATCACATCACATATGGACATACACAACAATGATTTAAAACAGATTAATGTTAAGAAGTTACTTAGCACAATTTAGGAGGATAAAGATATGAAACAACAAGTAGTGATAACAAAAAGCGTCGTCGGTTGGTTTTGTGTGAAAGATGTTGAAGGGAATTTAATTTTAAATATAGCGCCTGATGTATTTAAGAAACATTTTCCTGAAGTTAGTCCTAACATAGCTATTGCATGTATGGAGTTAGATATTAATAGAATTGTCGAACTTAAAGATAAGAAAGTGAGTGTATAGGAAATGGAAATTAAACAAAAATATCAATTATCAAAAGTGGTTCAAGTATTAGAAAAAGTATTATATGAAAAAGATAAGGACATATTCTTATCAGCGAAAGATAGATTTCATTCCATAACGGATTACCGCAATGATGATACAGCATTTTATGAACACATTTTAAAACTAGTTCATAAAGAGTTATTTAACATTCTTGCTGAATTAGATTTTGAAGATGAGGCATTTTCTATTCTTGATGAAGTAACAATGACATTAAGTGATGTTATGAATGAAGATAAAGAAATTTACTACTATTCCGTTATAGATAACACGGGTGAACATGAACATACAACAGATAGAGAAGGACATGTGATCGGCATTTTAGAATGGGCGTTGGATTATATTGTTGGAAATATTGAAGTGGAGTGAAACAATGGCTGCTAAATTAGATGTGAATAAACAAAATATCATGCGTGCTATCAACTGGATTATTAAAAATGAAGAAGAAATTATATTTGAAAGTCAAAGTCAGTTAAGTTTCTTCAGTCGTGAAGATTTGGAGAAAATAGACTACTGTAAGCGTACTTTAGAAAGTTTAATTGAAGCTAAAGAAATTTATAATAAAAAAATTAGTTAAGGAGTTAAGCAATAATGGAGTGGGAATTAAGAAATTTATTTGATGATTTAGAAGTAGTACAAGAGAAAATTAATGATGTCGTAACATCTTTTGTTTGGTTTGATGATGAGTATTTCACACATGAACCTAATCATATGTTAACTAAAAAAGAAATATATACGCATGGCTGGAAATATCATGAGCATCGTATCAAAAACACACAGGTTATTGATTTAATGCTTATGTATATGAAAGATTTTGATGACATTATGAAGAAAATCCGTGAAATAGAAAAAGCGTCATCTGATATGAATAGTTTGGCGACTATATCAGATAACGCATAGAACTTTAATAATCTAACAACAGAGTAATTAAGGAATTACACATTTTTATTATAACATCTTTGCTCTGTTGTTTCATTAGAGGTGAAGAAATTGAACAAAATCATATTAGAACACGATACACAAGTTTCTGTAATTTGGTATGAAAGTTTGGACTCGAGATCGTTTAAAAAGTTTTCACAGCCTAAGTGGAGTGAGTTAGTTAATAGGTTATCAATTCCACAAAATAATACAAATAAATATGCTCGTGGTGTTGCTGTATATGGTGATATAAAAGATGGCACGGATGAATATGGAAACGAATATAAGAAATACCGTAACAATGACAACGTGATTTATCGTGATGTCCTAGTGTTGGACTACGATGATATACACAAGTTGAAACCACTGCACGATGCAATTACAGACACTTTAAAAGGCGTTGCGTGGTTTTGGCATACTACGTTTAATCATCAAACAGAAAGCCCTAGAATACGCTTGTATGTGCCATTAAATGAGCGTGTCAATGCAGATGATTACCGTAAGTACACAAAAGTGTTAGTAAGCAAGATAGGTCATCCAGTAGATGAGGGGAGCTTTCAACCTAGCAGAGCTATGGCGTTACCTGTATATCAGCAAGATAAATATCCATTCTTACACCAATATAATGACGCCCCACTTTTGAGGACTGAAAAATTAAAAGAATGGTCGAATGAAGTAAAAGTTCATGAAGATAAACCAATAACCGTTACTTATAACAAACGTGACAGTGCGTATTGGCGTGAAATTGCATTCGGTGTAGGTGAAGGTGAACGCAATAAAACATTAGCATCTTTAACAGGGTACTTATTACGTCGGTATGTGGACGCTAACCTAGTTTATGGATTGGTAAGTGCATGGGCGATGACCTGCACTCCACCTATTGATCAAAAAGAAGTTAATAGAACATTCAAAAGTATTTTGAAAAAAGATAGTAAAAACAAATAAGGAGGTCATTATTTGGAAGATGTAAGCAACGAAGATGTGTTTGAACTTATTGAGGAAACTAGTGCGAATAAACCATTTAGACAAGAAGTTATCCCTAAAGGTTATGAAATTGAACAACATCAAAATGGTGTGGCGCTTTATCAAATTATTCCTAGTAAAAAAGATGGCGAACTAGATAAGAAAATATTTATCACTAATACAATTCCCCAAATTACTGAACGATTCGAAGATATTGAAAGCAATGAAGTGAGTTTTAATATGCTTTTTTATGATAATCATTTACCAGTGAATTTAGGTGTTAGTGCTGAAGAAATATCTGATAGTCGTCAATTACTGAAATTAGTTAATCGAAAATTAGATGTAACTTCAACCACTTCAACTAGGTTGATTGACTATATTAATAAGTCAAAACGATATAATCCACCAGTAAATGTTAATGTGGCCACTCGTTTGGGGCATGTGAAAGGATATTTTATTTATCCCTATCAAGAAGAAATGAAGAATAGCAACATAAAGTTATTTAATAATGATAAGGGATTTCAGAAATTGATAGATTCGTTTCAAAGTAAAGGCACACTTAATAGTTATTCAGAAAATGTATTCAATAAAATTAAAGACTTTCCTATGGTTATGGCCATGTTATATGCGTCACTTGGTTCAGTATTGTTACGTGAATTTGGACTACAGCCTTTCATTGTAGAAATATCGGGCAGTACCTCAACTGGTAAGACATTTACATTGAATTTAGTATCTAGTGTATGGGGGACAAGTGATCTTATTAGTACATGGGGTTCTACGAAGAACAGTATTGAAGCAATGGCATCATTCTTAAATTCATTTCCAATGTTTAAAGATGATACACGTAATACACATCCCAAATTCGTAGCTAATGCAACTTACAATTTCTCCAGTGGTGAAAGTAAATCAAGAAGTAATATCAATTTAACACTTAATGCCAAAAAAGAATGGCGAAATATAATGCTTTCTACAGGCGAGGCATCTATTTCTAATATGGCAGATGAAAAAGCTGGTGTTTCTGCCCGTGTCGTAACGTTACAGGATCAACCATACCCAGATAACTTTGATTTTACCACTTTAGATAAGGCATTTCGAGAAAACTACGGAACATTAGGCGTAGCATTCATCAAGCAATATAAATCAAAAAAAGAGGCATACAAGAGTGCATTTGAAAGTTATCAACGGTACTTTAATCAAAAAGGTAGTAATGAAATCATGCAACGTTTAGGACGTGCATTTGCATTACTACAGGTTACTGGCGAAATACTAAATGATATTGAGGGATTTGAACATGATCATTTTAAAATAATTGAACAAGCCTATGACAGCATGATTAGAAATAATAAAACGATAGATAAACCTAAACAGCTATTAGAGGAATTACTTCAGTATTTAGATGCGAATAGAAATAATATTGCTGGTGATGGTTATAGTTCTGTCAAAAATGGTGATATCAAAGCAATATTTAAACGTGATTATTTATGTATATTGGGTCAAACTGTACACGATAAATTAGGTCATGAAATGCATACTATTACAGGCCAATGGGGCAAAAAGGGATATTTAATTAAAGGTGAAAAAGATCGCTTGCAAAAAAGGGTGAGTCACAAAAACGTTAAGTATAGAGGATTTGCTATAAGACAAGAAGTACTAGAAGAATTAGGATTTGATTTCTCGAATTCTCATAATCCTTATTCAGATTATTAAATAGTTCCCAAAGTTCCCGATAAGTTCCCGTTAAAAATATACAAACGGGAACCCTAAAACTACTTTAACCACAAGCAATTAAGGTTAATAGTTCCCGAAGTTCCCGATAGATAATAATATTATTTATTATTTGAAAATGAACAATGTTATAAGTTTTTAACATATATGAAAGAAAAATTTTAATGGGTACAGCGGGAACTAAGTTTATTCAATGCCTATATATCAATGGTTTGACTAGTTCCCGATAAGTATTTTGGACCGGGAACTCAACGGGGACTAGTTCCCGATTATAAAAACATGGAGGTCAAAAATGACAACAATTACAGAGCAAGGGTATCAACAGTTTAAAATGTTAAGCAATAATATGATGTTTAGAAAACATGTTAAAGATAGTCAAAATGAAATTACTAAAATTTTAATGAGTTTATTAATGTGTGGACCTACAAAAATGCATAAAACCATGTTGAGTAGAGTGCTACTGCTTCGAGATAAATACTATTTATATATTAGTGGTGGATCACTACATTTATTTACTAGAGATTTTAAAGGTGCGATTTCGTTTAATGTTAAACAAACTAATCCAAAACATATTGATTACTTTACTGATGATTGGATCGTTGAAATAGATAATTTAAATTCTCTTAAAAAAGGTTATGGCAATCAGTTAATGAATGAAGTTTTAGAGATAACTTCTGTTATGAAAGTTGATGTTTGTTTATGGACTGAAACGACGTCTAATACGAGATATTTTGAAAAATATGGTTTTGAAAGCATCGGTAAACGTGGAAGAGCGAAAGAAAATTTGATGATTAAGAGAAAAGAGGCATAGCAATATGAACATTGAAATTATACCGAATCAGTTTGAAACCAGAGCAGGTACTTTATTAAGATATTACGCAGGTTTATTAGAAAGTAGTAGAGATAATCATTTTGCTTTCAAAATATATAATGATCCATTCGATATGGTCTATGTGATGACGAAAGAGAAGTTATACGGTCATGTATATATTAAAGATTGCAAAGTGAGACAATCGTTCGAATTAGCGTCTCCTGAGCACACTGAGGGGCTTATAAGAAGCATTGAGGGGCACTATGCAGGTTATGAAATACCAGATGGTACACATGACACTATAAGCGATATGATGGCTAGTTTTATGTTTGATAATGATTATTTTATGTATGGACTTGAGACGTTCGCAGAAAGTAATAATAGTGACATGTTCGACTACATGAGTAGAGATTTCAATATAGATGAACTTGAGGGCGTTCAAACTAGTAATGCAGATGTTATAGGTAATATGGAGGCATTGTATCAGTTAGCTACTGGAATTAATGAACCAGCACCAGAGTTAGTTGAGGGCTTGAAAATCATTACTGAGTTTATCCAGAACGAGAAGGCGAATGAAGATGATAGTAAGGCATTGATTAAGCGACTGAATGAACTGAAACACTCTTATTACAATGGAGTGAGCCAATGACAATAATTGATAAAGATATTAAAGACTTAAATCTAACTGATGATGTGTTGATAGAATTTCTAAAACTAAATGAAGAAGATTATACGCTAAATAGTAATGAATATGTATTGATAGATCATCATGATAATGTAGTAGGTAACTTATTGCCATTGGTCGTTGCATTAGATTTAAATAAATCATATGTAACATGTGAGCGTGTAGAATTTGCTACTATTACTTACTATGATAAAAATATTATTCCTACTATCCCTTACAAGTGGGATAATACCAAAGCTAAGTATATTAATACTTGTTTAGAATTAGAAAAGGTAGAAAAACATTTTGAGTTTGCAGCATGGAAATTATATTGTGTATTGAATGGTATCAACAAGAATAATTATGATAAATACAAGTGGGTGCTGGAAAGAATTAAGAAAACGCCAGATGATATGCCTAATGTAGATATGCCGATATGTCGAGCATATGAGATTGCGCAATTACCTAAAAATCTGATTGAACGTACTTATAATGTAAATGGTAAAACTAAACCGATTTATAAGATGAATATTAAACAAATTAAAAATCTAAAAGAATATGTATAAATTTATAGGTCATGCACTTAGTAGGTGCATGGCTTTTTTATATGTAAATCGTAATTGTTAAGATTTGTTAATGATTTTAGATTGAGTTTAGGTAAAAGGGAACACTAGTTCTATAAAAGAAGGTGTGTGAAATTGTATGAAAAATAGTATAAACGCTTTATTTATAGTGTTAAATGGAGTGTTAAGAAGTTATATAAACGTTATAAAAATAAGAACATACGTTTGTAATTTGAGTGTAAATTTAGTATAATAGAGTTGTAGGGAACTCCTGCACAATCGAAAGGAGTAATAGTGGAATTGTTAAGCATTAGATGATTGTATTAACTAAAAATAAAATGGAGGTTCACAATGCCCACTATTATAAAAAATGAATTAACGAATGATCATATTAAGGTGTTAAATGTATTACGCAACACTAAGCACAATATTATTACTAAACAAAATATATTCAATCAATTGAATATGGAGTTTACTAAAAACAATGAAAGATGGTTACAACATACTATTAATAGTTTAGTTGTAGATTATGGTTATCCAATCGGATATAGCTATAAGAAAGATACTAGGGGTTATTTCTGGATAAAGTCGAAAGAACAAAAAGAATTGGCCTTACTAAGTATTAAGCGTCATATTGAGGGCAGTATGAAACGATATGAGGCACTAAAGAAAACTGAGATTTAAGGTGATGTAGTGAGTGCAGCGATTGAAATTATTCAAGAGAAAGTTAGCGATTACGAATTGTTCACTAGATTTAATACTTACTACATTCAATCAAAAATAGCACTCATAGAAAGTGATATAGAAGATATGTATAACCGAACTACACCTAGCTTATGTAGTGATACGGTATCAGAAAACATTTACTATGAGAGTTATTCCGTTGAAAATCTAGTAATCGCTATATTAGAAGAACGTCAGAAATTGGAACGGTATAAGAGTAGAAGTCAAAGAGATTTAAACGCCTTTTATACTGTTCTAGGGCGTTTCTCTACTAAAGAACAAAAGTATATAAAAAACTATATTAATACACGCTCAGAGGCTCATATGAATGTGATAGAGCGTTTTAAGATTGAACTATACAAATATATTCAAACAAATAGAAATGAGCGTAATAAAGGTATAGAAAACAATTATTCATATATAAATGACAAGCATCAAAAATTAAAGACTTATCCTCATAAGTTGACGCTTAACCAAGAGAAAGCACTCAGGGAAAAAGAAGATGGTGCTACTGAAAAGAATATGAATAATGATGAGTTTGAAGCAAAGTTGAATGATCTAGATAAGAAATCATTTAAAGAATTTATTTATAACAGAAATGAAAATAATATCGACTTTGAGAAAGTCTTAATATTGCTGCAAACTATACCGAAAAGATTACCACAAAAAGAGATCAAAAAGCCATATAACTACATAAGAGAAATAGGCTTAAATACTAATTGAAACGAGGGACTTAATTGAAAACTGCAAAATATTTTGATGAATACAACGAATATGTCACAGGTCAAAGAGAGAATATCAATAAAATTGAAAATGAGCGTCAAGAGTTATCGCAACGAATTAAAGAAGATAAAGCAAAGTATAAAGAATTAATTGCTAACTCACAAGATGATGAGGCTGACGCACTCTATACTACATTTGATAGTAATGAGAAGAAATTGAAAGCCTTAGAGAAACGCTTATCGACTAAAAAAGAAGTATTTGATGAGGCTAGACGTAAAAAGGCGATTGAACTAATTAAACATCAAGCAGATTTACCTCATTTGTACAAAAAGGATAAAGAACGTATATTAGCAAAATTCAAGCCAATTATTGAAGAATTTAACACAGTATTAACTGAAATTAATGATTTAAATGCTAAATACGAAGAAGAGTATAACCGTTACACTATTCCATATCATAGAGAAAACTTTGATGAAGATGATGAAGTAAAAAGGGAATTGCGAAATCACTTTAGAGATATTCTATACAGTCCATACATTACAGGTATAGAATTACCATTCACAGATCAATACAATCATAAACTTAAATTTAGAGGTGATAAATAATGACTAGAAAACACAATTTAGATAAGGTATCCAATCACATCATGTTAGAAACTGATTTGTCAGATAAAGATCGTGATAAATTATTAGATGTCGTTGAGGCTCAAATTAACCAAAATAATAATGAACAACGTAGAAAAGAATTATCACAAAAATCAAAAAGAGATGTAAGTCTTATGCAGATGGCTAGAGAAAATCGCATTATCAAAGGTTAATATCATACACGCCTATCCTTAGCGATAGGCTCATTTTATTTGTGAGGTGCATACATGAACCTTAAAAGAGTAAACTACTCACTATCCTATTATGAAACTAAAATATCTGAATATACTTTGCTAACAGAATATAACCCAAAGTTTATCAATACCAAGATTAAAGCCATTACTACACAAATAGAGATGATGAATGAAATTGCAAAGATATTCAATTTAAGTAGAGAAAGAATACGTCAACTATTGAATGGTTTATTAGATAAATTATAGGAGGGATAATATGAGTGATTTAAACCCTAGACAAGAAAAGTTTATATCTGAGTACCTAAAGACGCTAAATGTAACACAAAGTGCAATTAAGGCCGGTTATAGTCCTCATACTGCAACTGTACAAGGTAGTAGGTTGCTTAAGAATGAAAAAGTGGCTAAGTACATTGATGAGCAACGTAAGAAAGTAATTGATGAAGGTGTACTATCTGCTAACGAACTACTTCATATTCTAAGTAATGCAGCAGTAGGCGATGAGAGTGAAGTGAGGGAGGTCGTTGTTAAACGTGGTGAATTTCAACGCAACCCAGACACTGACAGAATGAACCTCGTGTATAATGAGCATGTAGAAATGGTGGAAGTACCTATTAAGCCTAGTGACCGTTTACGTGCTAGAGATATGTTAGGTAAGTATCATAAGTTATTTACTGATAAGAAAGAGTTAGCTATGGATACACCAATTTTAATTAATATAGGTGAATGGCCAGAAGATGAGGAAGAAGAAAAACGGAAAGCATTAGATGAAATACATGAACAACACCCTAATAGAACAATGATTATTAATGATATTCCAGATGAGGACTGATAACCATGTGTTCAAAGATAGAACAGATTAATATAGATGATATATTCGACAGGGCTATGAGCATTAAAGAGAATACTGTGATTACTTATACTGATCTAATGACGGATAAGCAAATAGAGATATAGAACGAACTAAACGCAGCAGAAAGGGTAGGCATTATACTACCCTTTAATTTAATGCTAGTGAAGAATGGCGTAGATAGAAGAATAGTGCCATCTATAAAGTTAAATGATGATAGAGTATTCATTGAACAGAAATTATAGTTATTTAATTATATGTTTCATACAATAAGAAATATATGATTAAATATAGTAGTGTTATTATATATTATGAAAGGAAAATGTGTGGATATAATGAAAAAAAACTTGTTGCTTTACTTATTGTTTTTTATGACAGCTATGATATTTGTTACTATTTCATCTTATCTAGCAATAGCTGAGTTATCTGATTTTAAAAATGCTAAAGATACATTAACAATTTTTATTAGTATTATTGGACTTTTTGCTACCTTTGGTGGTGCATATTTAGGTGCTAAAATTTCAGGAGATAATGCAAGGAAAAATATGTATACACAACTAAAATCCCAGCAAAAAGAAAATAAGAAAAATGAGAGATTTAATCGTAAAAGGTTAAACGTCGAAATGAAAAATAATATGTTAAATGATTATTTACTTCAGTTAAATGAATATAATAGTGTTTTGCAAAAAATAGAAGTTGAAATAAAAAGCTATTTATTGTTCACTCAACATTTTGGCGATGTCTATGATAGCTACTCAGACAATGAATATATTCATTCAGTGGAAAAAAGAGTTGATGATTTTCATGGAATTATTAATGATCATTTAGAGATTGAGAAGCAAAGGAATAGAGTGAGTATTTGTAGAAATATTGCTTATGAAGTAGATAGCGAAATACCCAATATCACTATAGATATGTTAGAACCAGTTGTTAATATTGGTATTGAAGAAATTAAGATAAAATTATTTCCAACTATAAATAGTTACTTAGTGAAAGAAAATGATATATATAATGGGCTTAAAGAATTTTTTGATTCATATAACTGGATATATAGTGAAAAGAAAACTGCAATTAAAAAAATTAAAGAAAATTTGAATTCACTTAAAAGTTATTAATTTTAAGGGCAAAAAAAGGGCATATTTTTGATAATAAGGGCAAAGGTATGAATATATTTTTCAGAATATATAGTTATAAGCACTGATATAAAGGGCTTTTGAAAGATTATGATGTTGTATAAAATAAAACTTACGATTGAGTGGGAATAGAAGTTAAAATGTAATTTTAGGCTAGAAATACCTTTGTGATAGGGTTTCTAGCCTTTTTTAATATGAGAGGTTTTGAAAATGAGATTAAATAAAATCGAGCTTCAAGAAAAGGATTATCCTAAGGCATTGGCTATTTGGGAGCGTTCAGTTATTGCTACACATGACTTTTTAAAAGAGAAAGATAGAATAGCACTAAAAAAGGAAATCCCAACATACTTCTCGCATGTTGAGGCATATTTGTGGTTTGATGGTGATGATGTCATTGGATTTTCAGGGACTAATGAAGCTAATTTGGAAATGCTATTTTTAGATCCTAAATACTTTAAACAGGGTTATGGCACGGAAATACTGCAAACTTTAATTCAAGAGCATAAGGTTCAATATGTGGATGTAAACAAAGATAACCCCAATGCCGTGTCATTTTATCTCAAAAATGGATTCAAACAATATGATGAATCTGCAAAAGATGGACAGGGTAGGGATTATCCAATCGTACATCTTAAATTGTTTTACTTCTTCCATGCCATTAATAATTCAGTATGGTTTGTTTTATCAATATTGGCGTCAATTTTTATGAAACCTAAATCCGTATAAAAATGAACGGCGCGATGGTTTTCTTCAAATACTTTTAAAGATAAATAATCATATTCAGATTGTAAATGCTTAATGAGTGCATGCCCAATCCCTTGGTCTCGAAATTCCTCTTTTACAAACAAACCGGCTATGTAAGTGTCATTAAGCCCGCAAAATGCGACAATGTCCTTACCATTTTTATAAACGTAAACATCAGCATCCTTAAGAGCGTCAAGTACAGTAGTATAGTTGTCTATCCAATAAAAACTATCAATAAAGGTATGTGTATCTAAATTTGCATTAAGCCAAATATTTCCTAAAATTTTTATAGTTTTATGATTTTTCTTTTTTAAATGTTCTATCATAGCAAACACCAACTTTATATATATAGTAGATAATTAAAGTAATAAAGAGATTAAAGCTAGAATTGGAAGGGTTCCTTGTTTAAGGAAAATACTAATATGACTCGTTAACCCACCGTAAACAGCTACTATAATGGTATAAATTAGAATTGGAATGCATAGTTGTTTAGGAGCACTACTGAAAAAAAGACCATAAATTAGAAGTAAACCAATCAAGCCATTATACACTCCTTGGTTCTTAAGAAGGGTATTTATGTTTTTATTATTCAGTTGACTAACAGGAATACCGAAGACTTTGCTCGTTCTATCGGAAGTCGTTGCTATGGTCTCTAAATACATAATAAATAGAAATTCAATCGCTACAAGTGAAATGAGTATTATGGATAGTATATGAATTTAAATCAGTCCTTTCTGTAAATGATAAATTGTATTTTTATATGCATCTCTATTACTTGTTTGATTATTACCCTAATTTTAGTAGCATTTGTGTGAAATAGGAGTTTTAATAAGAAAAATTCACTAAACATTAACCGATTTAGTGATTTGAAGGAAATTTTCGACACATTTTTAAGCGTTTTCACAAAATTGTTACATGCATGAACGCTAAAATATGTTACTTTATAGTTAAACAAATAAATTCATTTTATCCACTGACGTTCAATTCTTATATATAGGGATTGAGCGTTTTGTTTGTATGCACAAAAAAAGAGTGAAATCATCCGATTTCACTCTTTTTTATATGGAATGTTTATGTGCGTAATGCGAGACTTATTTTTTAGTTAAGTCGATGATGAATTTAACAAGTTCAATAATACCAGAAATGATTCCCATTTTGAGTACCTCCTTATTAAATGTTAAATAAAGTATATCGTGATTTTGAGAGGATTTGTTTGGTAATTCCTAACTCAATGAAAGCGTTTCGTAGTCGTTAGATTTCAGACAACTTAATACGATAAATCATGCCTATCTGAAAGATTGAAGTGTAACGTGTTATTAAATGTATGAAAGAACTTCCAATTACTATAATAGATTGACTTTTTAGCAATATTTTCTTATATTGTATGTATTACGCTGATTTTTACATAGGTGTTTATCAAGCATTTGTGCAAGGAATTTTTCGAAATCCATTGTTCACTTGAAGGGTAAGGCATATGTTCAACGATACATATTAGGTAGCTTGAAAAAGCATTTATACATATTAAGTAAATGAGTTCTCATAGAAACCTACAATAGTTAGTAAATATCTGATACCTAAGGATAAAACTAGACTATTGTAGGTTTTTTCTTATATTGTTAATAGTATAAGGGAACTTTTTATATGAAATAGATTGAAGACATGGAGGAGCGGCAATGTTAAGTTCTGGTTTTTTACTAACATTATTTTTCGTAACGCTTGTCATTGCAGTGTTAAGTGGCTTAATTTTTTTAATGCCATCGGTTCCTGTAAAATACATACGTTTACATTTAACTTTACTTCTATTACCTGTCATTGTAGGAGTAATTGGATTAATCACTATTAATGGCAGAGAAGTTATAGGTATCTTTGCTCTAGATAAACTAGCTTGGTTAGTAGGTGCCTTTGTATTAGCTTTAGGTTTTATTATTCAGAAATTTTCTGCACGTTACTTATTAGGCGATCGTAATTATCGTAAATACTTCCCGTTATACACATTTACAACAGTATTTGCGTCTATTGGTTGGTTAAGTAATGATTTACGCTTGATGGTTATTTGTTGGGGACTAACATTATTTTGTCTAACACAACTTATACGATTAAACCGTTCTTGGAAAGTGCCGGCTGAAGCAGCAAAAGTATCTGCGCGTTCATTTATCATTGGATGGGTTGCTTTATTATTAGCTGTAGTTGTATTTTTTATCGGTACTGGCGATTGGGTTATCGATCCATCACAAGATTACGATGTTTCAATGAGTTATGGACTGAAATTAATTGTAGATTTATTACTTGTTATTGCTGTTATTATTCCAGCAGCACAATATCCATTTCAAAGTTGGTTAATTGAGTCTGTTGTTGCACCAACACCCGTATCTGCAATTATGCATGCTGGTATTGTAAATGCTGGTGGTATTATTTTAACGCGTTTTTCACCAGTATTTGATAATAATATTGCATTAACGTTATTACTCATTATTTCAAGTATTTCAGTACTTATTGGATCAGGGATTAGTTTGGTGCATGTTGATTATAAAAGACAACTTGTAGGTTCAACAATGAGTCAAATGGGTTTCATGCTTGTGCAATGTGCTTTGGGTGTTTATTCTGCTGCGATTATTCACTTGATTTTACATGGCGTATTTAAAGCAACGCTATTTTTACAATCAGGGTCAATTGTTAAACGCTTCAATATTCCAACACCACCAAATGTTAAGCGTTCTTATGCTTGGACAGTATTAGGAAGAACATTAGCCGTTGTTATTGCTATTATCTTCTTTTTAACAAGTTCGCATACGCCTTACACATTAATTAGCGCCTTTATCCTAGCATGGTCATTATCTGTATCGTGGAATCAAATGGTTGCATTAAATAGAGGTATGATGGGAAGAGTAATTGGCATTGTGATGCTTATCATTGTGGCGCTCGTTTACGTTGTGACACATGAAGTATTTGTTAATATTCTAAATAGTGTATATATGGTAACACCACATCCACCATTAATTAGCGTTATCATTTGTGTGGCCATCCTAGTATTAGGTAGTATCTTTAGCATTTGGGTAGCACGTCGTCGTTCATCAATAGCCTTCGCTAAAGTATATTTATGGCTTGTAAAAATTGGAGAAGCAAAATTTAAATCGGTTGAAAGTCATCCGAACTACTTAAAGAATTATTTATAAGAGGTGAAATCTAACATGACAATAACTAAACATAACATAGAAGAAACAGTTAAATCGGCACGTCGTGTGATTACACCACTATCTCCTATATCTATCTTTGCAGCACGTAATCCATGGGAAGAAATGGAACATGAAACGTTTGATCAAGTAGCTCAATGGTTTAAACATGTTCGTGATATAGATTTATACCCAAGTCATGCGTCAGTGATGACTGCTTTAGAAAATGGCGAGATAGACCAGAAACTTGTAGAAACAGAAGTACAACAAGCTATTAAAGACTACAACACTTCAGTGCCAAAATCACATATTGATATTTATTGTAAAAATGCGATGCGCATCAAAGATTTGCCTACAAACCTAATAACTAAAGAAGCATACTTAAAGATTGAAGTATCTAAGCTCAAACGTGTATTTGAAAATGAGCCTTTTAAATATGCACGATCAAAAAGTGCGAATGCATTTAATGCTAAAGGTGAATCTTTAATGGATGAACTGAATACACATATCATTAAGTGGTCTAAATTATATTTAGATAATTTCCAATCAAGTTGGACTATGCCTAAAAGAGAAGAAGGATTCTATATTTCTTGGCTACATTTAGCACAGCATGATCCAATGCTTACTAAAACGCAACGTAAAATGATTAAGACACTGCCTCAAGATTATAGAGAGGCTTTAATCATGGCATTAAATCATTTAGATATAGCTGAAGATGAACGTGAATCATATTTAACAGGTCATTTCCTATCATTACCAGGTTGGGCAGGCATGATGTACTACCGTGCTGAGCAACATGAACATGAAGCGGATTTGTTAACGCAGTATCTTGCTATAAGATTAACGATGGAGTGTATTTTACTAGATACTGAAAAAATGAGCCGTCCGGCAGTCTTAAATGTTGAAAGACGAATCAAAGAGCTTGTAAGTAAATGGTTATATTATGGAGAGATGTCAATTGATGATTGGGCCTCAATGTCTATTGAAGACCAATTGGAACATTTAAGATTTGCTCATGATTTTAACCCACTCTATTTCAAAAAATTATGGCTTGAAGCGTGGGAAGAAACACATGAACGTGAGTTAGTCGAAGCGATTTATGATAAATCTGTTAAACCAGTAGAGCAAGAAACTCAAGTCCAATTAGCTTTTTGCATTGATGTGCGTTCAGAGCCTTTTCGTCGTCACTTAGAGAGTGAAGGACCGTTTGAGACGATAGGTATTGCAGGTTTCTTTGGCCTTCCAATTAGAAAAGAAGTGTTAGATGAACAATTTACGCATAATTCATTACCTGTTATGGTACCACCAGCTTATGCTATTAAAGAGTATGCCGATCGCCATGATTTAAATACGTATAACCAACAACAACATTCGGTTACATCCATGTTTTATACATTCAAATTGATGAAACATAATGTCTTACCGAGTTTACTCTTACCAGAATTAAGTGGACCATTTTTAAGCTTAAACACGATAGCGAGTACATTAATGCCGAAGAAGACAGGCCATTTTGTGCGCAATTTTACGAAGAATTGGTTGAAGAAACCCGAAGCTAAATTAACAATTGATCGTGAGCATGAAATTTATAATGATTTACCAATAGGGTTTACAGAAGAAGAACAGGTTGCTTTCACAAGACAGGCACTACAATTGATGGATTTAACGACAAACTTTGCACCTTTAATTGTACTAGGCGGTCATGGAAGTGTGTCTAATAACAATCCTTATCATGCTTCGTTAGAATGTGGCGCTTGTGGAGGCGCGTCAAGTGGATTCAATGCTAAGCTATTGGCAATGATGTGTAATTTACCACATGTACGTGAAGCTTTAAAAAATGAGGGTATAGTGATTCCTGACTCAACCGTCTTTGTTGCTGCAGAGCATAAGACGTCTATCGATGAATTAGAATTTATTTATATGCCAGAATTAACTAAGGAAGCTCAAAATGCATTGGATATGTTAAATGAAGCTATGCCACGTATAAGTTATAAAGCGAATTCGGAACGTCTCGCTAATCTTCCTGGCTTAGATCAAGATGATTTGAAAGATCCGGTTGCAGAAGCGCATCGCTTTGCGAATGACTGGAGTGAAATCCGTCCAGAATGGGGCTTAGCTCGTAATGCAGAATTTATTATTGGTCAGCGTAATATTACTGCAGGTACCAATTTAGAAGGACGAGCTTTCTTACATAATTATGATTGGAAGAAAGACACTGATGGGCAATTATTAAATACAATTATTTCGGGTCCAGCTTTAGTAGCACAGTGGATTAATCTACAATATTACGCGTCGACTGTTGCACCACATTTTTATGGAAGCGGAAATAAGACTACCCAATCAGTAACATCTGGTGTTGGCGTCATGCAAGGTAATTCAAGTGACTTATTGGCTGGGTTACCTTGGCAATCGGTTATGGCTGCAGATAATAAAATTTATCATTCTCCAATTCGATTGTTAGTTGTTATCCAAGCGCCAGATCAATATATTAAAGACTTACTTGAGAATAATATTAAATTCAAACAGAAAGTTGATAATCAATGGGTACGTTTGGCTAGTATTGATGAAAATGGTAGTTGGAAAGACTGGTAGAGAGTTCGGTTTTTTCGGAAAAAGTGATAAAATAAAGTTAATCAATTAATAGGAGACAAATGATTAATCATGGCTAAATCTAAAGGTGCTTATGAGGCAGAGATTAGTAAGGCAATTACACAATGGGAAAAGGATTTTCTCGGACGTGGCTCACTTTCAGTAAAAACTGATATACTACGCGATATGATTATCGTCAACTTACAAGGCGTATTAACTCCTGCAGAATATCGAGTATGCAAGACACAAGAAGGCCTACTTAACATTAAACGAACGCGGTCGGAACTTGTGGAGTCAGGACAAGATGATTTGATGCAATTAATCTTAGATATTACTGGCGTCAGTGTGAGTAGTTTCCATAGTGATTTAAGTACGATTACAGGCGAACGAGTGATTGTATTTAAACTAGATACTAATTTGGAAAAGCAACTTTAAACTCAATGTCGTTAATGTTAATACAATTTTAAAGAGGCACCCTAAAAGTTAGATTATTATGCTGACTTTGTAGGGTGCTTTTAAGTATAAACGTTTTAATTAATGAATTATCCATTTATATTTAAATATTTCTAATTAAGAGATTATTTTATTGGATTAGTGTACAATTTACACAAAGAGAATCTAGGAGTTGAAAGTGATGCGCGTAAATGAGTTTAAGCAACCAATTGGAGAAGCATTAGATGACTTTGTGACGCCGTCTTTTCCTGATGCACAAACGCTAGAGGGCAGTTATGGAAGGTTAACAAAGCTAAGTATTGAACACATAAATGATTTATATGACGTTCTATGTGATGTTGAATCGAGACGCATTTGGACGTATCTTTATGAGGGCCCTTTTGATTCTAAGACCGAATTTGAACAATACATTAAACAACTTATTGATAGTAAAGATAAATATTTCTTTACGATTTTAGATAATGTGCAACAAAAACCTTTAGGTATTCTAGCATTAATGCGTATAAATCCAGAACAAGGGTCTATAGAAGTAGGCAATATTATCTACTCTAAAACGTTAAAGAAAACACGTGTGGCTACAGAAACTCAATATTTGTTAGCGAAATATGTGTTCGAAACGTTAGGCTACAGACGATATGAATGGAAATGTGATAACTTAAATGCACCTTCCAAACATGCTGCGCAACGATTTGGATTTACATATGAAGGATTATTTAGACAATCTAATATTTGTAAAGGTCGTAATCGTGATACTGCTTGGTTCTCATTGTTGGATAGTGAGTGGCCAGATGTAAAAGCAAGATTTGAACACTGGCTTGAACTATCTAATTTTGATCAGGAGGGACAACAAATTAAACATTTAAATGACTTTTAATAAGTAAAATACATGTTTAATTATTTTTGAAAATAATGAAATTAGGGACTGGTAAGCGTATGAATAAACAAATAAGTGAAATTTCACCTAAGATGACGTTGCCTATGTTCATGATTGGGTTAATTATTTTTGTCGTTGTTGCAATAAATGTAATTCACGATACATTATTGGTTCAAAATGTCGATATAGGTTCTTTACATTGGCTGACAGATTATTTTGGTGAGCCGGAACGTAAATACGGCGATGGTATTTGGCATAATTTCATGACTTTTTGTGCTGAGATAGGAGAAGTAAAGTCAGTTATCTATATCACACTATTTTTAGCAATTGTTTTATTGTTTAAACATTATAAATTATCGATTTGGATGGTTTTAACTATAACGAGTGGTACGTTATTAAATTATTTAATTAAACAACTCATCGAGAGACAACGTCCATTTAATCATTTGATGCGAGACCACGGATATTCATTTCCAAGTGGGCATTCTAATGCAAGTACGTTACTTGCTTTAATATTGTTAATTATTTTAATTCCTTTAATAAAACTCAAAGCAATAAGGATAATAGCCAATACTATCACTATTATCATTTGGATAGGTGTGCTGTGTTGCCGACTATATTTTCATGCGCATTATATTACAGATGTAGTTGGAGGCGTTACACTAGGTATCATTTGGGTAGCATTGTTTTTAATGATATTACCATTGTTTTATCTTAATTTACGTAATAAGCCTAATAATAAATAGTTCAATATCTTTTTTACAAAGGGGAGATGGCAATGTCAAAAGATAAGGAACGTACTTTAGTTCTTGGCGGAGGCGGAATTACAGGAATTGCTTGGGAATCTGGCGTATTAGCTGGATTGATTGAAAGTGGTGTAGGTTTAGAGTTAGCAGATAGAATCATAGGTACATCTGCAGGTTCGTTTGTAGGTGCAGTACTAGCTAACGGTTATGATATGCGTACATATTACTATGAGCTAAATGAACGAAGAGATGATAGTGATCATGCGACGCTTTCTTCAGATATTTATCGGTTATGGCAGAATGCATTTATCGTAGGACGTGATGATGCGACTAAAGTAGGTCAAATGATGGGTGATATTGTATATACGCGACCTTCACGTGTTGATTTAACTAAACGTAAACAAGCCATTCGTCAACGTTTAGGCGATGTAGGGTGGCATGATAATTTAGAAATTACTGCTATGAATGCTAAGACAGGAGAAGTCTCTACATTTCATTCACATAGCAACGTAACACTTGAGGAAGCCGTGACAGCGAGCGGTGCAGTACCTGGCATTTGGCCACATATACGTTTGAACAATTGTGATTGGATTGATGGAGGTATGGTTTCTCCGACAAATGCTATGTTAGCTAAAGGTGCAGACAGTATTATTATTTTAGCGCCGATAGCAGATGGTTTAGGTATGATGCCAGGTGCATTTGATGATGCGAAATTATTAAGCGAGCATAGTCATGTTTTAGTAATTAGTCCAGATAGTAAGAGTAGAGCTGAAATTGGAGATAACATTTATAATCCCAATAACATACTAAAAATTGGCAATGCTGGTTATGAGCAAGGAAAGTTACTTGCACAACGTATTCATCTGGAATTTTGCGAGTGGGTTGAATGATTTGAAGATTTTAAGACTACGCGCAGTATTATAATATACTAATTTTAGAATAAGGAGAGAGTAAGAATGAAAGTAAAATCACCACGCCCAATTAATTTAAAGGGGACACGTAAAGAAGCGGTCTTATTGCTTCATTCATTTACTGGAACGATTCGTGATGTGAAACCCTTAGCACAAAAACTTAATCAAGAGGGTTATACATGTTACGCACCTAATTATAAAGGACATGGATTACCACTAGATCAGTTTACGCAGTATACTGTTCACGATTGGTGGAATGATGTCTTAAATGGTTATCAATACTTGAAAGATGAAGGGTATGAAACCATTTATGCAACAGGGGTATCATTGGGCGGATTATTCACATTGAAATTGGCTGAAACGGTAGACGTAGCGAAAATTGCGGTTATGTCAGCACCAAGTGAAAAAGAAGAAGCTGGTATAGTATGGCGTATGGAACGATATGGTCAGCGTATGAATGAGTTAATGAATTTAGATAGTGATGCTTCACAGGAACAGTTTAATTACATAGAGGACTATCGTCCAAGTGTTCGTGTATTCAAAGATTTCATTTCCAATATTACTGCTCATTTAGGTGATATCAAGACACCAGCGAGAATTCTTTATGGAGAAAAAGATGAACAATCTTATCAAGATAGTGCACATTATATTTATGAGCACATTAATAGTGAAGATAAAGATTTAACAAGTCATCCTTTAAGCAAGCATCTCATGACGCATGGCGAAGGCAGTGATAAAGTAGAAACACAAATTGCAGAATTTTTCATGACTAATTGAGTGGAGCGAATGTGATGAAACGTACATTTTTACTAACTTATATAACGACATCTGGAAAACATTATAATGAGTTTAAAACTTTTAAAAATGGTCCTGATAAAGATGCATGTATTCAACGTCTTATTGATGAATTTGATGAACTTGCTTATTTATTTTTAAAAGATGGCCAACAATCTCATTATATCAATGTTGATCACATTGAAAGTTTGAGTATTCAAGAAGTTACTGAGGGACAAGACGTCGTATACGATTTTAATGATTAAATTAGCTATTAGTATGATCAATATATAGGGAGTGGGACAGAAATAATATTTTCTCAAAATTTATTTCGTTGTCCTACCCCGGCAAGGATGACTAGGTTTGAAAAAAGCTTGATTCAAGCGCATTTTCAAATCAGTCAGCTACTGACAAAATGATAAAATAGGCTGAGACATTTTATTTTGTCCCAGCCTCTATTTTAATGTTTAAAAAGCACAATGACTTTACCACAAAAAAATTAAATATTGTAATTTGATTGATAAGTTAGTTTAACTAAGTATTAGACAATGAATGTTGTCATACGCAATAAGCATCATTTCATTTCGTTTAGAAATTCAAAGATTTTTTCTCGTTGATTAACAACTATTTTATGAACATTTTTGTTCTTATCAATTATTTTGACACCATTTGGGACAATGAATAAAGTATTAACTTTCGAAACTTCTTGAATATGTTGATAAGGTACGAAGACTGAATCAGCTTGAATGTTAAATGAGTGAGGAGTAAATCTAAATCCATCATCCTCAAATACAATATGGCCCCCTACAGCTTCTACGCCTTTCCAATAATTAGCTTTAATTCTTTCATGAAGTAAACTCATTATATTCCCCCTTAGGCAATCACTATTAGTTAAATTTTACTATAAAGATAAAAAAATAAAAAATCTATGTATATTGCACTTATAAGCAAGACGTGTTAAAGTATTACTTAAGTGCATAAACGCTTTAACGCGTTAAAGGGAGTGGATGAATTGAGCAAAGAGTCACAATGGAAGACATCAACCGGATTTATCTTAGCCAGTGCGGGATCGGCAATAGGACTAGGAGCAATGTGGAAGTTTCCGTACATGGCAGGCATTTATGGTGGCGGAGCTTTTTTACTTTTATTCTTAATATTTACTATTTTTGTAGGGTTACCGCTATTAATTATGGAATTTACAGTAGGTAAGATGGGACGTACTTATACTACTCACATATATAGCAAGTTAACTGGTAAGAAATGGCTAAACATTATTGGATGGAATGGTAATTTAGCAGTATTTATATTATTTGGATTTTATAGTGTTATAGGTGGATGGATCATTATCTACATTGGTAATGTCATCTTACAAATGTTATCTATTGAGAAAACGACACTGACAAATATTAATTTTGAAGCAATCATTAGTAATCCATGGCTAACTGTTTTAGGCCAGGGGATTTTTATCTTTTTAACAATGATAATCGTCATGTTGGGCGTTGAAAAAGGGTTAGAAAAAGCATCTAAAGTAATGATGCCGCTATTATTTATCTTTTTAATTATCGTGGTAGTCAAATCTTTAACTTTAGACGGCGCGATAGACGGCGTGCGTTATATTCTACAGCCACGTCTAGAAGATATTTCAATGGAAGGTATTCTATTTGCGTTAGGTCAGTCATTCTTTACGTTATCATTGGGAACAACTGGGATGATTACTTATGCAAGTTATGCGCCAAAAGAAATGACAATAAAGTCATCAGCAATTTCAATAGTAATTATGAATATTTTAGTATCTGTATTAGCTGGTTTAGCCATATTTCCAGCTTTAAAAACGTTTGGATATGAACCTCAGGAGGGGCCAGGACTATTGTTCAAAGTTTTACCATTAGTATTTAGTCAAATGGGCTTTGGCGTTATGTTTTATTTCATATTCTTAATCTTATTCTTATTTGCTGCATTAACTTCTTCTATTTCGCTATTAGAATTAAACGTATCTAATTTCACTAAAAATGATAATTCTAAGCGTAAATCTGTAGCATTTATCGCAAGTATATTGGTATTAATTATTAGTATTCCAGCTACGCTATCATTTAGCAGTTTAAGTGATATTAAATTTGGTGCGGGAACTATTTTTGATAATATGGATTTCATAGTTTCAAACATTTTAATGCCTTTAGGCGCACTTGGGACAACATTAGTAGTAGGGCAATTATTAGATAAAGAAGCTTTAAAAGAAAGTTTCGGTCGCGACAAGTTCAAATTCTTTGCGCCATGGTATTTTTTAATTAAATTCGTTATGCCAGCCGTTATTATACTCGTGTTTATCGTTCAATTATTCTAAAGATCATACAATATAAAAGAGTCTGGGACATAAACCCTAGAGAAATAGCCAGTAAATGAGTTTTAACAAATTCATTTACTGGCTTCTTTATTTACAATACTCCGTATTGTTGGCTCGCTTTCTTA
>OBXP01000047.1_pt1 | contig 25505 bp, 23 predicted proteins | sample 1476661 | NCBI WGS metagenome assembly OBXP01 (sample SAMEA2580179, study PRJEB22360) | human gut metagenome | biome: human gut; feature: human-associated habitat; material: faeces | place: Denmark | collected 2008/2010 | reverse complement strand
AAAACATATTAAGCATGAGCGTCAAATTAGAAAGTATGGGCATATTATTTATACGAATAAGCAACGTAAATATGTTGTATTATACGTTAATGAGAATGACGCAGATGCTATTGTTCATATATTAATGAAACTAAAATACGTTGTGGATATAGACGGATCACCTTATAAATATTTGAAAAAAACTTATGAAAAAGAAAAACATGAAATTCTATAATTTTATTGCATAGGTGGAATCCAATTTTGAAGTCGTAATACACTTATCAAATACTTGAAGTATTGGTCTAACGTGTGGAATGCTTCTGGTGGTTGTACATCTATTCCGAATATAGGTACATTATATTGATTTGCTTGATTATTAATGAGTTCAAATTTTTTATTACTGTTAGGAAATGGATATTTAAGCGCATCAAGCATGATGTACATAGCTTGGAAATGATTACCTGAAGTTGGATTCATAATCATTGCAACAGATGAAAGTTGTTTTGAAGATTGTGGTGTATGAAAGTATACAATTTTATTTATTCGGAGATGGTTGTATTCTATTAAGGTATTAAATTCAAATAAATCTGTTAATCCTTCTCCCAATACGATAAATGACTGTTTCATAATATAATCCTTCTCCTTTTTACAACAAATTATAATAAATTACCTAGAGAAATGGAAGTGTAAGTCAAGATGAGAGTTATTGCTGGAAAACATAAAAGTAAAGTCTTAGAAAGCTTAGAAGGTCGTAATACACGTCCAACTATGGATAAAGTGAAAGAAGGTATATTTAATAGCTTACAAGAAGTACATGGATTAGGTTTAGATTTATTCGCTGGAAGTGGCGCATTAGGTATAGAAGCATTATCACGTGGTATGGAAAAAGTGATTTTTGTAGACCAAAATTTTAAAGCTGTTAAAGTTATTCAGGCTAATTTAAAACAATTAGATTTACGTGATCAATCTGAAGTTTATAAAAATAACGCTGATCGTGCATTGAAAGCTCTAAATAAGAGAGAGATTCAATTTGACTATATTTTTCTTGACCCTCCATATAATAAAGGTTTGATTGATAAAGCTTTAGAGCAAATTGCAGAGTTTAATTTATTGAAAGAAAATGGTATCATCATTTGTGAGTTTAGCAACCATGAACAAATCAACACAAATGGATTCAAAGTGATTAAACAATATCACTATGGTCTTACTGATACTTTGTTATTAGAAAAAGGAGAGCAAAATGGCTAAAACGAAAGCAGTCATTCCAGGTAGTTTTGATCCTATTACATATGGACACATTGATATTATCGAGCGTAGTGCAGGGCGCTTTGATGAATTGCATATTTGTGTGCTAAAGAATAGTAATAAAACTGGAACGTTTAATATTGATGAGCGAATGGCATTAATAGAAGAATCTGTTAAACACTTATCTAATGTTCAAGTACATAATTATAACGGCTTGTTAGTAGATTTTTGTGATAAAATCGGTGCTCAAACAATCATTAGAGGACTAAGAGCAGTTAGTGATTTTGAGTACGAATTACGTTTAACATCAATGAATAAGAAATTAAATAGTAATGTAGAGACGATGTATATGATGACAAGTACGAACTACTCTTTTATAAGTTCAAGCGTTGTAAAAGAAGTGGCACAATATAAAGCTGATATTTCAGATTTTGTACCACCTAATGTAGAGAAAGCTTTGAAAGAAAAGTTTAAAAAATAATAGTTGAGGGAGTGAGACAGAATTCTTTTTTAGATTCATCGTCCCACCCCCGCAAAGATGACTAGAACTGAGAAGTTATTTTGATTAAGCTTTTCTCATTTCTAGTCATCTTTGTTAATTATAACAGGTGTATTAAAATCATTAGCTTCCTTACCAGATATTAAATTATAAATATGTGTCGCTTTAATTTCATTTTCAAATAAAGTGGCCGTCTTCTTATTTACATTTGTCACATAAGAACGATTTGGGAATTTCTTTTTTAAACACTTTAAATATTGTTGGCCTTGAGGTGTCATTCCTAAAATACGTACGGCCTCAATATCCTCTTTGAACGCATCTTTCTTTATGTTCAACAATAATTGCATCAATACACGTTGAATATGCGTATATGTGAAACGCTTGGTCTTAACTAATGACATCAATGTGTCAAAATCTGGTGCACTTTGAATATTTGCTTTAAGTCGGTGTTCAAAGCCTTCGGACATTGTATAAATTTGTGACAATTCTGTAGAAGAACGACTCAAAATATTATATTTAATAAAATTAAATGTCTGTTGCTTTAAAAGGTGTGGTTTCTCATATAGGCAAGTTATATTGGATGGGACAACATCCTTCCAAATATGATTGTTATTTATTAAGGCCCGTCTTATAGCTGAGCCACTTGCAAATGTGTCATGTTTAATGTCTTGATCATGATGCGTGGCAGATTGGCGTTGAATAGCAATTTTATTAATCGTCGGATCAATGGTATTGATTGCCTTTATGTATGCGACACCTAGTATATTATTCGGTGAGCGTAAGACATCGGGGTCTTCAACCAAGTCATCAATAATTTTGGCATAATGTTTGCCTTGCTTAATTAAATCTTGAAAAAGTGATGACTGCTCAAGTGCGTTGATGTTTGTTGCTACCTTTTCAAGGCGTGCAAGATTATCAATTTCACTGCCAAATGCGATCGTATCAATATCTAAATAGTGAGCGACTTTAATTGCAAATGTTGCAAAATAATCACTAGATGATAGGCTGGCAATGGTTGGGAGTTCAACGACTAAATCAACACCTGATAAAGCCATCTTAGTACGTAAAAATTTGTTGTAGATTGCGGGTTCGCCACGCATAACGAAATTGCCACTCATGATTGCAATAGCGATTTCAGCATTAGACTGTATCTTAGATTGTTGGGCATGATATAAGTGACCGTTATGGAATGGATTATATTCTGAAATCAGTCCAACACTTTTCATTTGCAATTCATCCTCTCAGTATTCATTATTAGTATTGTAACAGAAGAAAGTATGTTAAGAAAAAATCTTGACAACTTATACTTGTAAAGTTAAAATAAATTTTGTGTTTGTTAGAGGTGAAGCCATATGAAATGGTCAATAACGCAATTAAGAAAATATCAAGATAAACCATTTGAATTTAATCAAACGGCGAATTTTGAACATTTAATAGAACCCTTAGGCTTGATTGATTTATCAGAAATCAATGTTGAAGGTGAATTAACCGTTAAATCAAATGAAGTTATTGCAGATATGCATTTAACTGGAACGTATACAATGCCTTGTGCACGTACGCTTGTACCTGTAGAAGTTCCTTTAGACGTGCGTACATCTGAAATATTTGATTTAGAAGGTTATGATAGTTATACCGATGAAGAAGTTGAAGAAGATGAACATTATCATCTAGCGACTGATGGTATGATTAACATTCGAAACATTGCTAAAGAATTGGTTATCATTGAGAAACCGATGAGAGCATATTCTGAGAATAGCGATCAAATGCTTACAGAAGGTAATGGTTGGGAAGTTATTGACGAAGATCAAATGATCGAACTTGAAAAAGAAAAAGACAATAATAATTCCCAAACGCAACAAGTTGATCCTAGGCTTCAAAAATTACAACAATTATACGATAAAGAGTAATAGCAGGTTGTTTTAAATTATTGTATAATGATTTAATGACCTAACACTTAAGATATGTGTTTAATATTAAGGAGGATATATCATGGCAGTACCAAAAAGAAGAACGTCTAAAACTAGAAAAAACAAACGTCGTACTCACTTCAAAATTTCAGTACCTGGTATGACTGAATGCCCAAGCTGTGGCGAATACAAATTATCTCACCGCGTATGTAAAAACTGTGGTTCTTACAATGGTGAAGAAGTCGTTTCTAAATAATCGACGTATGAATTTGAAGGAAGCATGAACAATTTTTATTTTGTTCATTGCTTCCTTTTTTTATCGATAATTAAAGCGTTAAATACAATGTGCTTTAAAATGTAATGAATTTACGCATTATATAAAAGGCTTCATTATAATCAATTCGATTATGTTAATATAAATGTGTAAACAAAACAATCTAGTTACAATAATGGAGATAATTATGGAACAAATTACGTCAGCTCAAAATAATAAAATAAAAAATGCGAATAAATTAAAGAAAAAACGAGATCGAGATAAAACAGGACAAGCACTTATTGAAGGCATTCATCTTATTGACGAAGCATACCATAGCGGCATCGTGATTAAACAATTATTTGTGATTGAACCAAGTAGAACAGATGAGTCACTTATAGATTACGCGGAAGAAACGTATGAAATTAATATGAAAGTGGCTGAATCACTATCCGGTACGATTACACCGCAAGGGTTTTTCGCTGTAATTGAAAAGCCAGAATATGACATTAACCAAGCCAAACAAGTATTGTTAATTGATAGAATTCAAGATCCAGGGAATCTAGGGACTTTGATTCGAACATCTGATGCAGCAGGCATTGATTTAATTGTTATGGAAAAGGGCACGGCTGACCCTTATCAAGATAAAGTTTTACGCGCAAGTCAAGGCAGTGTCTTCCATATCCCAGTAATTACTACAGATTTGAAGACGTTTATAACTGACTTTAACGGGCCTGTGTATGGTACGGCACTTGAAAATGCACAACCTTATAAAGAAGTAGCTTCTCAAGAAATGTTTGCTTTATTACTAGGTAATGAAGGCGAAGGCGTTAACAAAGCATTGTTAAATGAAACTACACAAAATTTAACAATCCCGATTTATGGTAAAGCGGAAAGTTTGAATGTAGCCATCGCAGGTAGTATATTACTTTATCATTTGAAAGGTTGACCCTGAGAATTAAAATCGGCTATACTTAGAGATACACAACGAATAATGTAAATTGGTAAATCAATGCATAAAAATTAAAAATATAACCGATAAAAAGACTTTAACTAATAGAACGTGTTGTACAGGGAGAGTGAACGTGACTGGAATTCACTCCAACACGAATTAGTTTCTTTCATCTTTTTGGTTACTTAAAGAAATTTAAGTCGGAGTATGTCTTCGTTAACAACGTTTGCAAGTGTATGCGTAAGCATAAATTTGGGTGGTACCACGGAAAGACTTTCGTCCCAGTTATTGGGATGGAAGTCTTTTTTTATGAATAAAATAGTAAAACACAAAGTGAACATAAAATGAGAGGTGTAAGTCAATGACTCAAAACGATTCTATGGCTGATTTAAAACAACAAGCACTTGTTGATATTAATGAAGCTCAAAATGAACGCGAATTACAAGATGTAAAAGTTAAATATTTAGGTAAAAAAGGCTCAGTAAGTGGCTTGATGAAAAACATGAAAGATTTACCAAATGAAGAAAAGCCAGCATATGGGCAAAAAGTGAATGAATTACGTCAAACCATTCAAACTGAATTAGACGAAAAACAAACACTTCTAAAAAATGAAAAACTAAATCAACAATTAGCAGAAGAGACCATTGATGTGACCTTGCCAAGTCGTCAAATCAGTATTGGCTCTAAACATCCTTTAACACGAACAGTAGAAGAAATTGAAGATTTATTCTTAGGATTAGGTTATGAAATTGTTGATGGTTATGAAGTAGAACAAGATTATTATAACTTTGAAGCATTAAATTTACCTAAATCGCATCCAGCACGTGATATGCAAGATAGTTTCTACATCACTGATGAAATCCTGATGCGCACACATACATCTCCTGTACAAGCACGTACAATGGAAAAACGTAATGGACAAGGACCAGTTAAAATTATTTGTCCTGGTAAAGTTTACCGTCGTGATTCAGATGATGCGACACACAGTCATCAATTTACTCAAATTGAAGGATTGGTAGTTGATAAAAATATCAAAATGAGTGACTTGAAAGGAACATTAGAATTAGTAGCGAAAAAATTATTTGGTGCAGACCGTGAAATTCGATTACGTCCTAGCTACTTCCCATTCACTGAACCTTCTGTTGAAGTGGATGTATCATGTTTCAAATGTAAAGGTAAAGGCTGTAACGTATGTAAACATACAGGATGGATTGAAATTTTAGGTGCGGGTATGGTACATCCAAATGTACTTGAAATGGCCGGTTTCGATTCAAATGAATATTCTGGTTTCGCATTTGGTATGGGGCCTGATCGAATCGCTATGTTGAAATACGGCATTGAAGATATTCGTCATTTCTATACAAATGATGTTCGATTCCTTGAGCAATTTAAAGCTGTTGAAGATAGAGGTGAAGCATAATGTTGATTTCAAATGAATGGTTAAAAGATTACGTTAACGCAAATGTATCGGTTGAAGATTTAGCTGAGCGTATTACCCGTACAGGGATTGAAGTGGATGACATTATTGATTATACAAAAGATATTAAAAATTTAGTGGTTGGTTATGTTCAATCAAAAGAAAAACATCCCGATGCAGATAAATTAAATATTTGCCAAGTAGACATTGGTGAAGAAGAAGCGGTTCAAATCGTATGTGGTGCACCGAATATAGATGCCGGTCAACATGTTATTGTAGCGAAAGTGGGTGGTCGCTTACCAGGAGGCATTAAAATTAAGCGCGCTAAATTACGTGGTGAACGTTCCGAAGGTATGATTTGTTCATTACAAGAGATTGGTATTTCAAGCAATGTAGTACCTAAAGCATATGAGAATGGGATTTTTGTTTTTCCTAATGAAGTTGAACCAGGTACAGATGCTTTAACTGCATTATATTTAAATGACCAAGTAATGGAATTTGATTTAACACCAAACCGTGCTGATGCATTAAGTATGGTTGGTACAGCTTACGAAGTGGCAGCGTTATATCAAACTGAAATGACGAAACCGTCAACTGAAAGTAATGAAATTGCAACTTCTGCATTAGATGAATTATCAGTTACAATTGATAACCCTGAAAAGGTGCCGTATTATAGTGCGCGTGTTGTTAAAAATGTAACCATCGCACCATCTCCAATATGGATGCAAGCACGTTTAATTAAAGCAGGTATTCGTCCAATTAATAACGTTGTTGATATTTCAAACTATGTATTATTAGAATATGGCCAACCATTACACATGTTTGACCAAGACCATATCGGTTCTCAAGACATTGTCGTACGCCAAGCTAAAGATAAAGAAGTAATGACAACATTAGATAATACTGAACGCACATTAGTGGACACTGATATCGTTATTTCGAATGGGCAAGAACCTATCGCATTAGCTGGTGTAATGGGTGGAGACTTCTCAGAGGTAACAGACCAAACGACCAATGTAGTGATTGAAGGCGCAATATTCGATCCAGTTTCAATTCGTCATACTTCACGCCGTTTAAATTTACGTAGTGAAGCTTCTAGTCGCTTCGAGAAAGGTATTGCAACAGAATTTGTCGATGAAGCGGTCGACAGAGCATGTTACTTATTACAAGAATATGCTTCTGGTGAAGTACTACAAGATAGAGTATCAGCAGGTGACTTAGGTTCATTTGTGACACCAATTGATATTACAGCTGATAAAGTGAATCAAACGATTGGTTTTGATTTATCAAGCGATGAAATTAAAGCAATCTTTGAACAATTAGGATTTGATACGCAACAAAATGATGATACATTAACGGTTAATGTACCGTCACGTCGTAAAGATATTTCAATTAAAGAAGACTTAATTGAAGAAGTTGCACGTATTTACGGTTACGATGAAATCCCTTCATCATTACCGATTTTCGGAGAAGTTACAAGTGGAGAATTAACAGATCGTCAACATAAAACTCGTACAGTTAAAGAAACGCTTGAAGGTGCTGGATTAAACCAAGCAATCACATATTCATTAGTGTCTAAAGAACATGCGAAAGACTTTGCATTACAAGAACGTCCAACTATCAGTTTATTAATGCCGATGAGTGAAGCACACGCAACGTTACGTCAAAGTTTATTACCACATTTAATTGAGGCAACTGCATATAATGTCGCACGTAAAAATAAAGATGTGAGATTATATGAAATTGGTCGTGTTTTCTTTGGCAATGGTGAAGGAGAGCTTCCAGATGAAGTTGAATATCTAAGTGGTATTTTAACAGGAGAATATGTTGTTAATGCTTGGCAAGGTAAAAAAGAAGAAATTGATTTCTTTATCGCCAAAGGTGTTGTAGACCGAGTAGCTGAAAAATTAAACTTAGAATTGAGCTATAAAGCAGGAGAAATTAAAGGTTTACACCCAGGGCGCACAGCAATTGTGTCGTTAGAAGGCAAAGAAATTGGCTTTATTGGTGAATTGCATCCACAAGTTGCTGCTGATAATGATTTAAAACGTACGTATGTGTTCGAATTAAATTATGATGCAATGATGGACGTAGCAGTAGGATACATTAATTACGCGCCAATTCCTAGATTCCCTGGCGTAACACGTGATATTGCGTTAGAAGTCAATCATGAAGTGCCATCTTCAGAATTGAAACAAACCATTCATGATAATGGTGAGGATATCTTACAAAGTACATTAGTATTTGATGTTTATGAAGGTGAACATTTAGAAGAAGGTAAAAAATCAATAGCAATTCGTTTGAATTATTTAGATACTGAAGATACATTAACTGATGAACGCGTATCTAAAGTTCACGATAAGATTTTAGAAGCATTACAAGCACAGGGCGCTACAATTAGATAATCGTAGGAAAGGGAGCGGGACAGAAATTTAAATCAATTCATTGTCCCGCTCCCATCTTGCTTTGCGTGTATGATTTTTTAGTGAAATTCTCTTTGCTGGGGCCTCGCTAGAATGATGACTAGGTTTGAAAAATTGATTTAAGCGCATTTTCAAATCAGTCTGCTACTGTGCATTTTCAAAGTAGCTTTATCTTCTTAGTTTGTCCCAGCCTTTTTAATGTTTATTGATACTTTTTAGTCACTAAATGTTGCGCTTTATCACGATTTTTAAAATGTTTCTTAGAAATCGCATCTAATGTTTCAATCCCATGTTTATCGATGATTTGCGCGGCTATCAAATCTACTTTATTGCTGGCTCCTTTAGGAATCACTTGTTTCATTTTATGTGATATATGATCCATATGTTTAACGAAAGCATATCGAGAAATAATACTCGCAGCTGCAATTGCTAATGATTTAGATTCCCCCTTAGTTTCGAATTTTGTTTTATCAGGATAGGGGAGTGCGCTTAAAGCGTAACGTTGGTAAACACCACGCACAGCAAATTGATCAATCACGATGTAGTCTAAGTCATTGCAGTCTATTTTTTGCGTTACATTTTTAATAGCTTCGTTGTGAAGTACAGCTTTCATTTTAACTTGTGACCAACCTATCACTTGTTTATCGTTATATTTGGGATTATCTAATGTTAATAAAGAATGCGGAATAAATGTGATTAATTGTTCGGCCAGTTCAATTATTTTTTGATCACTTAATTTTTTGGAATCATCCACACCTAGCGTTTTTAAAATTTGAATATGCTCTTTTGAAACATAAGCGGCACATACAGTTAAAGGTCCAAAGTAATCGCCACTACCTGCTTCGTCACTACCAATACAATTAAAATGATTATAGGCCAATGTTTGGGCAGATGATTGTTGAGACGTTGTTGGTTTGGTAGAAGAAGTAGAATGTCCTGGAAGCAACTGTTGTGCGACAGCTTCCGCATTTTTACCTTGAAACATGACTTTACCTGAATTATATATGTTAATTACAGCTTGATTATATTTCGTCCGTGCCTTCATGCCTGGAGGTAATTGTGATGTTTCAAATGTAATGTGTTGTAATAAGTCTTGGATTTCAGATTCTGATAATTTATGAACGACGTTTGCCATACGCTAGTTGACCTCACTTTTCAAAATATAATAAAACATAGATAAGCATAACATATTATGATTACACTTCAGAATAGATAACGTGTGTTAGATGTATTATTTATAACGATTCCGTAATCGCTACTTACCAAACAACATATCCTAATGTATAATTAGTTGTGATATTCTACTTTATAAATTATGTAAGAATTGCATTCAATTGAAGTACGAGACGATGTGGTTATCTACGTGTAACCATTGATAGCTTTAAGAATAAATAATGTCAGGAGTTATTGCTATGGGAGAATTTAAAAATCGAATCAATGTCACGATTAACGATCAGAATTATACCATCATTGGTGAGGACAGCCCGGAGCATATTCGTTATGTAGCACATTTAGTAGATGAAAAATTAAGAGAAATGGGACGTAAATCAACCGGATTGGACACCACTAGAAAATCAATTCTAACTGCAGTAAACATTATGCATGAAAAGGTTAAACTAGAAGAAGAAAATCGTAAATTATTACAAGAAATACAACAATTAAAGCAAAGAGAAGAATAGATGATTATTGATTTAACGATCATTATCATTATTGTATATAGTCTTATCATGGGGTATAGAAGAGGAATATGGTTAAATAGTTTACATTTATTTTCGACGATCGTGTCATTTATCATAGCACATCAATTTTACCAACGTATAAGTCAACAACTAATTGTCTTTTTACCGTTTCCAAAGACGATTGCGTATGATATGGCGTATGCATTTCATTTTAATGATTTGCAGCAACGTTTTGATAAAGTGATGGCATTTTTACTCATTGCCTCAATATGTAAGTTGATTTTATATCTTATTATAATTACTTTTGATAATATAGTGACGTATCGAATGATAAATCAAATGAGTAGACGCTTTGGTAGTTTAATTAGTGTAGTCATGGCTGTCGTTATTCTTCAGTTATTCATTTATGTGTTAGCATTGTATCCGATTGAGTGGATACAACATAGTTTACAACATGCGTACATAGGGAAACTTATCTTATTTCATACACCATTTTTCTCGTCTTACATTTTAAATTTATAATACAAAACTGATATAAGGTCAGGACAAGGCTACTTTGTTAAATGTCCTGGTCTTCTTTTTATGGAGTGATTGGAATGACAAAAAAAGATGTAATTCAATTATTAGAAAAAATTGCTATCTATATGGAATTAAATGGAGACAATACGTTTAAAGTTTCAGCATATAGAAAAGCGGCGCAAAGTTTAGAAATTGATGAGCGTCCACTTGATGAAATAGAAGATGTCACTGAGTTAAAAGGAATTGGTAAAGGTGTAGGCGATGTGATCAATGAATATCGTAATACTGGTGAATCAAGTTATTTGAAAGAATTGCAACAACTTGTTCCAGAAGGTTTAATACCATTAATGAAGATTCAGGGATTAGGTAGCAAAAAAATAGCTAAGTTATACAAAGAACTGAATATTACTGATAAAGAAAGTCTACAATCAGCTTGTGAAAGTGGGAAAGTGAGCGAACTGAGTGGTTTCGCTAAAAAAACCGAACAAAATATACTTGAAGCAGTTAAAGCTTTAGGTGCTAAAAAAGACCGTTACCCAATAGATACAATGCGTGGTTTAAATCGTATTATTATCGATTATTTGGAAACTATAGATGATATCGAGAAATATTCCGAAGCGGGTAGTTTCCGTCGATATAAAGAAATGAGTAAGGATTTAGATTATATTATCAGTACGGAGCATCCAGACAAAGTACAACAACAACTTTTAAATATACCTAATAAAGTTAAAGATGTTGCTGTTGGACAGACCAAAGTATCATTAGAGTTGACGTACGATGATGAAACGATTGGTGTAGATTTCCGACTTATCGAACCAGTTGCGTTTTACCACACATTGCAACATTTTACAGGTTCTAAAGAGCATAATATTCGCATTAGACAGATGGCCAAAGCGCGAAATGAAAAAGTAAGTGAATATGGCATTGAACAGCAAGATGGGTCATTACTACAGCTAGAGAGCGAAGAAGCGATTTATCAACATTTCGGTAGTGAATGGATAGCACCTGCGCTAAGAGAAGATGGCAGCGAATTTGATAAAGATTTAAGTCAAATGATTACTTTAGATGATATCAATGGAGATATTCATATGCATACCACTTATAGTGATGGTGCGTATTCTATCCGAGACATGATTGAGGCAAATATCAAAAAAGGCTATCAATTTATGGTGATTACTGACCATTCACAAAGCTTAAAAGTCGCTAATGGCTTACAAGTAGAACGTTTATTACGACAAAATGAAGAAATCAAAAAACTCAATCAAGCGTATTCAGAAATAGATATATATTCAGGCACAGAAATGGATATTTTGCCTGATGGTTCGTTAGATTATGATGATGAAGTGTTAGCACAACTTGATTACGTCATTGCAGCCATTCATCAAAGTTTTAACCAATCAGAAGAAGAAATTATGAAACGTTTGGAAAATGCATGTCGAAATCCATATGTTCGACACATTGCACATCCAACAGGACGTATTATTGGTCGACGAGACGGTTACAAACCGAATATCGAAAAATTAATGCATTTAGCAGAAAAAACAAATACGATAATGGAAATTAACGCAAATCCTAAACGCTTGGATTTAAATGCTGAAACAGTAAGGAAATATCCTAACGTCACATTAACAATCAATACAGACGCACATCATGTAGACCATTTAGACTTTATGAAATATGGTGTAGCAACTGCTCAAAAAGGATTTGTAAACAAAGAACGAGTAATAAACACGATGTCTCGTCAAGCATTTAAAGATTTTGTTGAGAATAATAAAAAGTTGAAGAAATAGAGGGATTGTATGAGACAAAAAACATTAGACGTCTTAGAATTTGATAAAATTAAGTCATTTGTTGCTTCTGAGACAATCAGTGACTTAGGACGTGAAAAAGTGTCTAAGATGTCTCCAGCCACAGACTTTGAAACAGTAGAATTTCAAATGAATGAGACAGATGAAATATCACAAATTTATAATAAACATCGTTTACCAAGTTTAAGTGGTTTAGCCAAAATTTCACCATTAATTCATCGAGCAACGATTGGCGGTGTACTTAATGTAACAGAACTTAATTTGGTTAAACGTTTGATACAAGTTCAGAACCAGTTTAAAACATTTTATAATCAATTGTTAGAAGAAGATGAGAACGTTGTTAAGTATCCAATTTTGAATGACAAAATGAACCAATTACCAATTTTGTCAGATCTATTTCAAGAGATAAATGAAAAATGCGATACACATGATTTGTATGATAGCGCGAGTTATGCATTACAAGGGATACGTAGCAAGATTTCAAGTACGAATCAACGCATTCGTCAAAATTTAGATCGTATCGTTAAGAGTCAGGCTAATCAGAAGAAATTATCTGATGCGATTATTACTGTAAGAAATGATCGTAATGTTATTCCAGTCAAAGCGGAATACCGACAAGATTTTAAAGGGATTGTGCATGATCAATCTGCCTCTGGTCAAACCCTTTATATTGAACCGTCATCTATTGTTGAAATGAATAATCAAATTAGCCGTTTACGAAATGACGAAGCAGTTGAACGTGAGCGTATCCTGACAGAATTAACAGGTATGGTTGCTGCTGAAGCAGATGGTTGCCTAATTGCTGAATCTGTTATGGGTCAAATTGATTTTTTAACTGCTAAAGCGCGTTATGCACGTTCAATAAAGGGAACGAAACCTACATTTTTTAAAGAAAGAACGGTTTACCTACCGAATGCTTACCATCCGCTATTAAATAAAGATACGGTTGTAGCCAATACGATTGAATTTATTGATGATATTGAAACAGTAATTATTACAGGGCCTAACACAGGTGGTAAAACAGTTACATTAAAGACACTTGGTTTAATTATCGTAATGGCGCAATCAGGGTTGCTCATTCCTACTTTAGATGGTAGCCAATTAAGTGTCTTTGAAAATGTTTATTGTGATATCGGTGATGAACAATCCATTGAGCAATCATTATCAACGTTCTCTTCACACATGAAAAATATTGTTGAAATTTTGCGAGAGACTGATAAAAATAGTTTAGTATTATTTGATGAGTTAGGTGCAGGTACTGACCCAAGTGAAGGTGCGGCGTTAGCGATGAGTATCTTAGACCACGTTCGCGATATTGGCTCATTAGTCATGGCTACGACACATTATCCAGAATTGAAAGCATATAGTTATAATCGTGAAGGTGTGATGAACGCTAGCGTAGAATTCGATGTTAATACGTTAAGTCCAACTTATAAATTATTGATGGGTGTACCTGGTCGTTCAAATGCATTTGATATTTCTCGTAAATTAGGACTTAGCTTAGGTATTATTAATAAAGCTAAGACGATGATTGGGACGGACGAACAAGAAATTAATTCAATGATTGAATCTCTTGAAAAGAATTCAAAACGTGTCGATGAACAACGAATTGAATTAGATAGACTGTTAAAAGAAGCGAGAACAACGCATGATGATTTAGAACACCAATATGAACAATATAAAAATTACGAGAAGAAATTGATGGATGAAGCGAAAGAAAAAGCAAATCAACGTGTCAAATCTGCGACTAAAGAAGCGGATTCAATCTTAAAAGAATTAAGAACATTACGTGATCAAAAAGGTGCCGACGTTAAAGAACATGAGCTTATCGATAAGAAGAAACAATTAGATGATCAATATGAAGCAAAATCGTTAAAACAAAATGTTCAAAAACAAAAATATGATGAAATCCATGCAGGTGACGAGGTTAAAGTGTTATCGTATGGTCAAAAAGGTGAAGTCTTAGAACTCGTAAGTGAAGAAGAAGCAGTGGTTCAAATGGGTATCATTAAAATGAAATTACCTATTGAAGATCTTGAAAAGACTAAAAAGAAAAAAGAAAAACCATCTAAAATGGTCACTAGACAAAATCGTCAAACGATTAAAACAGAATTAGATTTACGTGGTTATCGTTATGAAGAAGCAGTAGGCGAATTAGATCAATATATTGATCAAGCCGTTCTCAGCAATTATGAACAAGTTTATATTATTCATGGTAAAGGCACTGGGGCACTTCAAAAAGCCGTTCAAAACCACTTGAAGAAACATAAAAGTGTGAAATCGTATCGTGGTGGTATGCCAAGTGAGGGCGGCTTTGGCGTAACAGTTGCTGAACTTAAATAAGTTACATTGACGTCTAAGCAGTGTTGTTGATTTTTTTAGAAAATAACGTACAATTAAGCCAGTGAAAATAAAATAAGATGAATGAGATTTGATAATTATTGACAGATCATTAGTAAATGAGCAACGTCGATGCACGTGCCACTAAAGTCTGTTATAATTTGCTCATCATTCAAAATTTAAGGAGGATTGGCATTTATGGCAATCGTAAAAGTAACGGATTCAAACTTTGATGAAAATATTCAATCAGGCGTTAAATTAGTAGATTTCTGGGCAACTTGGTGTGGACCTTGTAAAATGATCGCACCTGTATTAGAAGAATTAGCTGGAGACTACGATGGTAAAGCTGATATTTTAAAATTAGATGTTGATGAAAACCCATCAACAGCAGCTAAATTTGAAGTAATGAGTATCCCAACTTTAATCGTATTTAAAGATGGTGAACCAGTTGATAAAGTAGTAGGTTTCCAACCTAAAGAAAACTTAGCTGAAGTATTAGATAAACACCTATAAGAACAATCTAAACATAAATGAGACTGGGGCATTACATAAATGTAATCGCTCCGTCTTTTTTATATGTAGTCAATCTCTTAGGAAGGAGGGGATACATTGTCAGACTACAAAACTAAAATAAAAGATAAATTAAGTGTAGTTCCTTTTGAACCGGGTTGTTACTTAATGAAAGATCGGAATGACCAAGTGATTTATGTTGGTAAAGCGAAACGTTTAAGAAATAGATTGCGTTCCTATTTTACCGGTGCACATGATGCGAAAACAACAAGATTAGTAGGAGAAATCCGAAATTTTGAATTTATAGTCACTTCAAGTGAAACAGAATCCCTACTTTTAGAACTAAACTTAATTAAACAGTATCAACCTCGCTATAATATTTTATTAAAAGATGACAAGAGCTATCCTTTTATAAAAATCACTAAAGAGAAACACCCTAAGTTAATTGTTACACGTACCGTAAAAAAAGGAACTGGAAAATATTTTGGACCATATCCTAATGCTTATTCAGCACAAGAGACGAAAAAATTATTAGACCGCATTTATCCATTTAGAAAATGTGACAAAATGCCAGATAAATTATGTCTTTATTACCATATCGGACAATGTATGGGACCATGTGTTTATGATGTAGATCAACAAGCCTATGCACAAATGACTCGTGAAATAAGTGACTTTTTAAATGGAGAAGATAAAACCATTCTCAAAAATTTAGAGGATCGTATGATGGATGCGAGTGAAAAATTAGACTTTGAACGTGCGAAAGAGTATCGCGATTTAATACAACATATTCATAATTTAACTAAAAAACAAAAAATTATGTCGTCAGATAACACGATTAGAGATGTGTTTGGTTATAGTGTTTCTAAAGGATGGATGTGTATTCAAGTATTCTTCATTCGACAAGGGAATTTGATACAAAGAGATGCGACAATGATTCCTTTACAACAACAAACTGAAGAAGAGGAATTCTATACATTTATAGGTCAATTCTATAGCTTAAATCAACATATTCTGCCCAAAGAAGTGCATGTTCCTAAACATTTAGATAAGACTATGATTCAATCCGTAGTTGATACTAAAATTGTTCAACCGGCGCGTGGTGCTAAAAAAGAAATGGTAGATTTGGCTAATCATAATGCCGAAGTTGCACTTGAAAATAAATTCGAGCTAATTGCAAAAGATGAATCTCGTACAATAAAAGCAATTGAAGAGCTCGGAGAACGAATGGGCATTCAAACACCAATCCGTATTGAAGCATTTGATAACTCAAATATTCAAGGTGTAGATCCCGTATCAGCCATGGTTACTTTTGTTGACGGTAAAGCAGATAAAAAAGGATATCGTAAGTATAAAATTAAAACGGTCGATGGACCAGATGATTACAAGTCAATGCGAGAAGTCGTTCGTCGTCGTTATACGCGTGTTTTGAATGAAGGATTGCCTTTGCCTGATTTAATTATCGTCGATGGTGGGAAGGGGCATATGTCAGGTGTATTAGATGTCCTTGAGAATGAACTAGGGTTAGACATTCCCGTTGCTGGATTAAGAAAAAATGATAAACACCAAACGTCAGAATTACTTTATGGACCACAAGCAGACGTTGTACCATTGAAAAAGAATAGTCAAGCATTTTATTTATTACATCGAATTCAAGATGAAGTTCACCGTTTTGCAATTACGTTCCATCGTCAAACACGCCAAAAAACAGGTTTACAATCTGTATTGGACACTGTTGACGGCATCGGAAGTAAACGTAAGACGCGTTTATTAAGAACGTTTGGATCGATTAAGAAAATGAAGGAAGCAAGTGTTGCCGACTTACAACAAGCAGGTTTACCTGAGAAGGTTGCACATAACTTACAACAAGCTTTGTTAGATAATTAATTAAAAAAAGGGCTATGAGAATTATTCTCATAGCCCAAAAACATATAAAAAATGTTACAATACAGTTAACAAAAAGTTTATTTTTTTAAGAAAGTATGGAAGCGTTTTCTAATTGAGAAACATTATCATCAAAGTGTTTTTAGAAATGATTAATGTAATAATTGCATTTATCATTAAAAAATAACGAACTCAATTTACTTTTTTAAGTCCTACTTGTTTACATAGTTTTGATTGGAACGACTCTTGATGAAGAAATGTCAGGATCCTTAAATAAGACAAGTACTAAATAAAATAGTAAATCGTTATGTGATATATGGACTTGATTAAATTGACTTTCTTAGAAATAAGCGATTTAAATTAATAGTTTTACAGGGGGGACTCCTTTTGGCAAAGTCTAAAAATGAATTCTACCTTAGACGTGTACACTCGTTACTAGGTATTATTCCAATTGGTGCATTCTTAATCGTTCATTTAATTGTGAACCATCAAGCAACACAAGGGGCAGAGGCTTTTAATAAGGCGGCTGGCTTTATGGAATCAATTCCGTTTTTACTCGCAGTTGAATTTTTATTAATTTACATTCCGATTTTATACCATGGTCTATATGGTATCCACATTGCATTCACAGCTAAAGAAAATATCGGCCATTACTCATTATTTAGAAACTGGATGTTCGCATTACAAAGATTCTCAGGTATTGTGACATTTATATTTATCTTCATGCATTTATGGCAAACTACAATTCAAAAATACTTCTTTGGTAAAGCAGTTGATTTTGAATTGATGCACAAAACACTTGAAAATCCAATTTGGGTTATCGTATATATCGTTTGTGTTTTATGTGTTATTTTCCATTTCTCAAATGGTTTATGGTCATTCTTTGTAACATGGGGATTCTTACAATCTAAACAATCACAACGTGTATTCACTTGGATCTCTTTAATCGTATTCTTAGTTTTAGGATACATTGGAGTATCTGCAATTTTCGCATTTGTATAAAACACAATTAGTAATCATATATAGTACGTTGAATTTTAGATAAGTATTTTATATCAAGTACTTATCAAATAAGCTTAAGCAATTACGTTAAGTTATCGATATATTTTAGGGGAGTGACTTTTCTATGGCAGAGAAAAAAATTATTGTTGTCGGTGGAGGACTTGCCGGTCTGATGTCAACAATTAAAGCTGCAGAACAAGGTGCACATGTAGATTTATTCTCAATTGTACCTGTTAAACGTTCGCACTCTGTTTGTGCCCAAGGTGGTATTAACGGTGCGGTAAATACCAAAGGTGAAGGGGATTCTCCTTGGATTCACTTTGATGATACTGTTTATGGTGGGGACTTCTTAGCAAACCAACCACCTGTTAAAGCTATGGCTGAAGCTGCTCCATCAATCATTCATTTATTGGACCGTATGGGCGTTATGTTTAGTAGAACTAAAGAAGGTCTATTAGACTTTAGACGTTTCGGTGGTACGCTTTATCACAGAACTGCTTTTGCAGGTGCAACTACTGGACAACAATTATTGTACGCGCTTGATGAGCAAGTACGTTCATTTGAAGTAGATGGATTAGTAACTAAATATGAAGGTTGGGAATTCTTAGGAATTGTCAAAGATGAGGACAATGCTGCAAGAGGAATTGTAGCTCAAAATATGACAACTTCTGAAATTAAATCATTTGGTTCAGATGCCGTTATTATGGCAACAGGTGGACCTGGTATCATCTTCGGTAAAACAACAAACTCAATGATTAATACAGGTTCAGCGGCATCAATTGTATATCAACAAGGTGCTAAATATGCAAATGGTGAATTTATTCAAATTCACCCAACAGCTATTCCTGGTGATGATAAATTACGCTTAATGAGTGAATCAGCACGTGGTGAAGGTGGCCGTATTTGGACATACAAAGATGGTAAACCTTGGTACTTCTTAGAAGAGAAATATCCTGATTATGGTAACTTAGTACCTCGTGATATTGCAACGCGCGAAATTTTTGATGTATGTATCAATCAGAAATTAGGTATAAATGGGGAAAACATGGTTTACCTTGATTTATCTCATAAAGATCCACATGAATTAGATGTTAAACTTGGTGGTATTATTGAAATTTATGAGAAATTTACGGGTGATGACCCACGTAAAGTACCAATGAAAATCTTCCCGGCCGTTCACTATTCAATGGGTGGCTTATACGTAGACTATGATCAAATGACTAATATTAAAGGATTATTTGCTGCTGGGGAATGTGATTTCTCTCAACATGGTGGTAACCGCTTAGGTGCCAACTCATTATTATCTGCAATCTACGGTGGTACTGTAGCTGGTCCTAATGCAATAAAATATGTTGAGAATGTAGAAACAACATATACTGAATTAGATGACAGCATTTATCAAAAACGTGTCGATGAAGAGCAAGAACGCTTTGATAAATTATTAAATATGCGTGGAACTGAAAATGCATATAAACTTCACCGTGAACTTGGTGAAATTATGACAGCGAACGTAACAGTTGTTCGTGAAAACGATAAATTATTAGAAACTGATAAAAAAATCGTCGAATTAATGAAACGTTATGAAAATATTGATATGGAAGATACACAAACTTGGAGTAACCAAGCTGTATTCTTCACTCGTCAATTGTGGAACATGTTAGTTTTAGCACGTGTAATTACAATTGGGGCTTACAATCGTAACGAATCTCGTGGCGCACATTACAAACCAGAATTCCCTGACCGTAATGATGATGAATGGTTAAAAACAACATTAGCTGAATATCAAGGTAGAGAAGAAGCGCCTAAATTTACTTATGAACCAGTTGATGTAAGTTTAATTCCACCACGTAAACGTGACTATACAAGTAAGTCTAAAGGAGGTAAAAAATAATGGCTGACAATCAATCAGTAAAAGACACTCCCGAAGAACTTCGCCAAAATGATAGCAATACAAATGAAAAAGAGCAAAAAGAGCCAAAACAAAAATCAATTAAGTTGATTATCAAACGACAAGATAATCAAGATTCTAAACCGTATGAAGAAACGTTTGAAATTCCTTATAAAGAAAATATGAACGTAATCGCATGTTTAATGGAAATCAGACGTAATCCAGTAAATAACAAAGGTGAAAAAACAACACCTGTTACATGGGATATGAACTGTTTAGAAGAAGTTTGTGGTGCTTGTTCAATGGTTATCAATGGACGTGCTAGACAATCATGCTCAGCAATTGTTGATCAATTAGAACAACCTATTCGTCTTGAACCAATGAGTACATTCCCTGTTATTCGTGATTTACAAGTGGATCGTACTAGAATGTTTGATAACTTAAAACGTATGAAAGCTTGGATTCCGATTGATGGTACGTATGATTTAGGACCAGGACCACGTATGCCTGAGAAAAAACGTCAAACAGCTTATGAGTTATCTAAATGTATGACGTGTGGTGTTTGTCTAGAAGTTTGTCCTAATGTTACGCAAAATAATAAATTCGTTGGTGCTCAGGCAATTTCTCAAGTTCGTTTATTCGACTTACATCCAACTGGTGCAATGACTAAAGACGAACGATTAGACGCTTTAATGAGTGCTGGCGGTTTGCAAGAATGTGGTAATTCTCAAAACTGTGTAAATGCTTGTCCGAAAGGTATTCCTTTGACAACTTCTATCGCAGCTATGAACAGAGAAACAACATTCCATATGTTTAAATCATTCTTCGGTTCAGACCACAAAGTAGATTAATATACATTTAATTATAATTTGAAAAGTAGTTAATGATTCTTAATTGAATTGATTAACTACTTTTTTCTTTATAAAGCATTTTAAGTTATGTATATGAATGCTTAATCGGATTAGTCAAACTCTTAGCATGTATATGATAAAATAAATGTATTATGTGTTATAAGGATGAATGAAGATGAATAAACCAATTGGTGTTATAGATTCAGGTGTTGGTGGGTTGACAGTTGCTAAAGAAATCATGCGTCAATTACCCAACGAAACAATTTACTATCTAGGGGATATTGCAAGATGTCCTTATGGTCCAAGACCTGGTGATGAAGTTAAACAATTTACTACTCAACTTGCTAATAAATTAATGCAATTTGATATTAAAATGCTTGTAATAGCTTGTAATACAGCTACCGCTGTAGCATTAGAACATTTGCAACAAACGTTGCCTATTCCAGTTATTGGAGTTATTGAGCCAGGGTCAAGAACAGCTATTATGACTACTAAAAATCAAAATGTTTTAATTTTAGGGACTGAAGGAACTATTAAATCTGAGGCGTATAGACATCATATTAAGCACATTAATCCAAACGTCCATGTTTATGGTGTAGCTTGCCCAGGGTTTGTTCCACTAGTTGAACAAATGCGCTACGATGATCCTACAATTACAAGTATTGTCATTCATCAAACGTTAAAGCAGTGGAGAAATACTGATGCAGATACGATAATTTTAGGTTGCACACACTATCCATTGTTATATAAGCCTATAAATGATTATTTTGGAGGAGAGAAAAAGGTTATTTCCTCTGGATTAGAAACAGCACGTGAAGTTAGTGCTTTATTAACTTTTAGTAATGAACATGCGAGCTATACACAACATCCAGAGCATAGATTCTTTGCTACTGGAGATACAGTACATATTAAAAATATCATTTTACAATGGTTAAAATTAGATGTTGAAGTTGAACGCATCAGTGTAGATGAATAATCAAGGAGGAATATGAATGGCAGACATCGTAATTGCTACAAATAATAAAGGTAAAATTAATGATTTTAAATCAATTTTTCCCAATGACAATGTGATAGGTATATCAGAACTAATAAAAGACTTTGATGTAGAGGAAACGGGAACAACTTTTGAAGAGAATGCACGATTAAAGTCTGAAGAAGCTGCAAAAGTATTGAATAAACGTGTGATAGCAGATGATAGTGGATTAGAGGTATTTGCTCTAAATGGCGAACCTGGCGTTTATTCAGCTAGATATGCAGGATTAGATAAGAGTGATGATGCTAATATTGATAAATTATTAAAAAATTTAGATGGTATCGAAAATCGAGATGCACGATTTGTTTGCGTCATTAGTATGAGTGCACCTAATGAAACTACTCAAACTTTCAAAGGTACTGTTTCTGGAGTGATTACTACTGAAAGACAGGGTGAACATGGTTTTGGTTATGATCCTATTTTCTATGTGCCTGAAAAAGGTAAAACTATGGCTCAACTTACTACAACAGAAAAGAGTGAAATCAGTCATAGAGGTAATGCAATTAAGAAATTGAATGCTTATTTGGAGAGTGAGAAGTAATGACAAAGTGGCTTATCGTCAGTGACAATCATACAGAATCTGGTATTTTATATCACTTATATGAAGTGCATAAGGATGCTGATGTTTTATTACATTTAGGGGATTCAGAATTTGAATATAATGATACTGAACTAAGCCTATATAGAAGAGTAAAAGGGAATTGTGACTTTTATCCTGAATTTCCTAATGAAGAAGAAGTGGAAATTAAAGGTATAAAGGCTATATATACTCACGGTCATTTGTATTCAGTTAATCAAACTCGTATGCATTTAGCACAAAAAGCTAAATCTCAGGGATGTCAATTTGCATTTTATGGTCATACTCATGTTGCAAAATATGAGTATTTAGATGGTGTACATGTCATAAATCCAGGCAGTATATCACAATCTCGCAGTAGTATTGAAGAAACGTTTGCCGAACTCGTTATTGATGAAGTAAATGGTAGTGCTATTCTAAATTATAGAAATCGAGATAATCATATTATAGAAACGATTGAATTTGAAGTTTGATCTATAGACACTTAAGCATTTAATTAACTCCTAAGTGTTTATTCCAATGAATACAATATTGGTTAATAGAATATTAATATTGAAGGAGTTTTTTAAATTGAGAAGTGAAAAACTAACGTCTTTAACGTTTTATTTAGCAATAGTCACTTTAGTCATTTCAATAATTAATTTAATACTTACATTAAAAACTAAATTATTTAGGTAAAAAAGTTGTTGATCACGTGTCAAATATGTGTCGAAAATTTTTAAACTAACAGTATAACAATATTATCTCAGAAACTCGTCATAACATGGCGGGTTTTTCTATTTTTGGTGCAGTTTAGCTTAGTTTCTATGGTATCTAATTACAAGACAAAATAAAAAGAACGCCGTCATAACAGCGTTCTCAACCTAAAAATATATGTAATTTTTAGTTAATAGCGTCCTGGGAGGGATACTAAAAACCTTATAACGACGGGTTTCATGGGCTTTTGGGTCCCTAATGGGTCCCTAAAACTCACATTGCACTAATAATACGTGTTGCTTTTTCATCTTCTTCTTTATATGTTTCTTCAAGTAAATGTGAATATACTTCTGTTGTTACTGATATATTTTTATGACCTAATCTTTTAGAAATGTAATATATAGAAATACCTTTAGCTAATAAATATGAACAGTGACTATGCCGTAAAGCGTGTGAAGTGATTTCTTTGATACCTAAATTGTTACAATATATTTTTAAACGTTTGTTAACAGCATTGTTTGTTAGTTCACCAAATATAGTTCCGTCAATTGTTCTAGGTAATTGATCAATAGACTTAATGATATGGTTCATATCTTTTTGACTAATAGACACATAACGTGGTGACGAATCTGTTTTATGCTCATCAATATATATTTCACTTTTAACTTGGTTAATATATTCACGTTTTAGATTCAAAGCACCACTTATGCGACAACCAGTACAAATCATGATGAATAGTACGAGTGATGATGCGTTATCTTTAGTCATCAAATGCTTTTTTAACACTTCATAATCTTTTAGGTTAATGTACTTACTATCTTCACTTTTGTTTGGGTTATTAGCCTTATAATTAACCTTAAATGTAGGGTTCTTTGCAATAAGCCCTTCGTATACCGCATCGTCTAACGATGTTCTTATATAGCCATTTAATTTTCTTATGGACTCTTTAGAATGGTTTTTTGAAAATTCATTAATAAAATCTTGATAATGGTATCTCGAAATATCCTTTAACTTTTTCTTACCAATAGGGTGGTTATTGATGTGTTCCATAGCAGAAGAATAGGACTTATAAGTTTTAGGTGTCACTGTTGATTTTTTAAATGTTTCACACCAAGTTTTAAAATACTGGTACAACGTTAAATTAGGTTCGTATTCAATACCTTGCTTTAATTCATTTAACTTATCTAACCCTGCAGAATTCGCCTCACGTTTCGTTCTAAAACCTTTCTTTCGATATCTTTTACCCTCATATTTAAACTCGTATTGCCATTTTTTACCGTCATAACATCGTGTTTGCATGCTATCCCTCCTCAAAAAAGGTAAAAAATAATAAGGGTAGGTGGACTACCCATAAAAATTATTGAGCTGGCGTGTTTTGTACCTCTTGTTGTCTTTTAGCCCAACTGTCGTAACCTTCGTTTTTACCTACCCAAATTGGACCACCTACATGAGCGTTAGGGTCATCCCAAACTTGTTCGCTTGCTTTACGTGCCTTTTCGTATTCTGCACGTCCATAACCCATTTGAGATTCATCATGTGTAGTAGGTTTGTTTTTATTCCATTCGTTAATTTCATCTTGCGTCATATAATTATTGTTATTTTGTGATTGTTGATTGCTACTTTGTTGTTGGTTGTTGTTAGCTTGTTGCTGGTTGTTTTGTTGCGTTGGTTGAACTGTCTTACCTTGTGGACGTTCATTACCGTTAGCATTTTGAGTTTTCCCATTATCGTTTTTAGATGTGCTTTCATACTCGTTGTTAGCAGTATCATTATTACTATCATCTGAACTAGCTTGTTGTTTATCATCATTAGTGCTTTTGTTCGATTTATCCTTGTTTTCTAATTTTTTATCTTTCTTTGGATCGTTAGACTTTTTGTCTGATTTACTTTCTGACTTTTTATTATCATCTTTATTCGAGTTATCCTCATCTTGTCCACATGCACCTAATACTAATAAACTTGCAAATATTAAAAATAAAAACTTTTTCATTCTACATTTCTCCTTTACTATACATCTTTATATTCAAACACTCGTAGTGGCTC
>OBXP01000046.1_pt1 | contig 26037 bp, 23 predicted proteins | sample 1476661 | NCBI WGS metagenome assembly OBXP01 (sample SAMEA2580179, study PRJEB22360) | human gut metagenome | biome: human gut; feature: human-associated habitat; material: faeces | place: Denmark | collected 2008/2010 | reverse complement strand
CAGCTACTGCGAATTTGCAAAATAGCATCATCATATTATTTATGTCCCAGGCTCTTAAAATGGTTATATGATATTAATTTTTAGCATAATGTACGTTCTTTAATGTAATTACAATAATCAGTCCTAATAAACCTATAAAGGCACTTACAAACGTGACCGCTTCAACATTCATATTTGAAACAACAAGGCCACCGATAATACCACCTAAACCAATACCTGCATTAAGACAAGACATATTCCAACTCATAACTTGACTTGTGTCACCTTCAACATGTTCGATAATACCACTTTGTATCGCAGGGTTCGTACTCCATTGCACGATATTCCAAATAAAGAGTCCAACTAATAATAGTACTGTTGTAGATAAAATTAAATTGATGGCTAGCATCACGACAATAAATACTGAGAAAGCAATAATTAACCATCGCTTACTAGTCAATTTATCAGCTAGTACACCACCCATTGATGTACCAACAACACCGGCAACGCCATTAACGAGTAGTGCTAATGATACATAGCCCATGGAGTGACCATTTTCTAAAATAAGTGGATTGATAAATACAAACGTCACTGAATTAGCGATTAGAATAAGCAATGTAATTGCTAAAAACTTAATGATCTCAACTGGTCGAACAATATGAGATGTGACTTGATTATCATCGGAAACGTTATTATACATTCTATTGGCTTGATTGAGTTCCGTAGTAGTTGGAAGATATTTCAACATTAATAAGCCGGCAATAAGACTAATAACAATAATAAATACGAATGTGAAACGCCAACCAATCCAATCACCAATCATCGTACCAATGGGCACACCAAAGACATTTGCCCCACTGAATCCAGTATAGACAACGCCAATCATCTTACCTCTGTTCTTAGGTATCGTTAGCATTGCTGTGAGCGCTAAGACTTTAACAATGATTAATGAAGCTGCAGCTGAAGATAATATACGTCCAATGACTAGAATCGTAAAGTTAGGCGCCACAGCGATGATTCCATTACCTACTACAAAGATGACTAAAGTCCATAATAATACAGGACGTGCAGGATATCGATTTGTTAATTTAACAAGTATAGGTCCACATATCGCAAAGGTTAATGCATAAAGTGTGACAAGTTGTCCAATTATTGCTTCTGAAACACCTAAGTCATCACTCATTAAATTCATGATACCAGCGACCATCATTTCAACCATACCTACTATAAATACACTGATGATAAATGTCGCTATCCGCATAACAGACATCATTCATACTCCTTTCATTTAATCTTTTTACATAAAAAAACAGCTACGCACTGTTCTTCAAGTTTCGTAACTGTTCCATTATATAATATTCACTTATATTTTTCTTCCCCAATGTTTTAAAAGAGACTTTCATTATTGTTGTATTGATGTTCGATAAGTTCTTGTAGAAATGCTGAAACAACAAGTAATGCAATTGCGCCGTAAGTCACATAATTATTATGCAACAAAAAATCAATATCGAAATTCATACTAAAATAACTTTCTATTAGACTTATTAATAATCTAAGTATATTAAATAGTGCAAGTAATGTAATCATAATTCCAAGCAGCTGGGATATAACTTTCATTTAATTTGCTCCTTCGTTAAATGATTTAGTTATATAGTAAAATTTTTAAATTAAATACTACTTAGTTTAATCTTAATTTTTCCTTAAATCATAATTACCGGAATAGTTAAATGTTAAAAAGTTGTATAAGATAGATATTGAGGTGGTTTTAATGAACGGTGAAGTGCTCATTATTGAAGATGATAAAGATATTAATGAGTTGATGAAATTATCTTTAAGTACAAAAGGGATACAACATATTAAATCTGTTGATAATATTGAGGATGCAAAATATGAATTACTGAACTTCAATTTTCAAGTTATATTATTAGATTTAAATTTAAAGTCTGAAGATGGTTATCAGTTACTGAAATATATTGATTTAAATGACACAGCTGTCATAGTAGTGACTGCTAAAACAACACATTTAGATGTCTATAAAGGCTTTGAACAAGGTGCAGTTGATTATATTAAGAAACCCTTTGACCCTATGGAGTTATACTATAGAGTTTCATTACATTTAAACGATAAAGGTCAGTCGATGTATCGTTATAATGATTTAACTATTAACTTTAATAGTATGGAAGTGTGTGTAAATGAGAAACCAATCAACCTTACGAATCGCGAATATAATTTATTAACGTATCTTGTTAAAAACAAGAACCAAGTACTTACGAAAGATCAGCTATACGCTAAAGTTTGGGGATATGATACAGGTGTCGACGATAACACTTTGATGGTACATATTAGAACTTTGCGTAAGAAGATTGAAGCGGCTCCTAATTCACCTAAGATGATTAAAACTGTACGCAGCAAAGGATACATGTTCAAGGAAGATGGCAATGATCAATAAATTCACATTAAAATTTCTTAAATACATGACGATATTTGTACTTCTAAACTTTACTATCACATGTACATTAATTATCATACTGTTTTTTAAAGTATTACCAAATATTTATTGGGATATTAATGAGATTGAGCCTACTTACTTAGAGACTTATGGCATTACTCAAGAACCCAATGCTAATCTTAAATCTTTAGCCAAAAAGAGTAACGTCGATTTATACTTCGTCCGTAAAAATGGAGACATTCTCTACCCAAAATCGAAACGTAATTCAAATATAAAACCAACGCTATTAAATAACATAAATAATGCGAATTCTGTTGTATCAAAAGAAGGCACGTATCTTGTTTATATCTATAGAAATAAAATGAAACAACCTAAAATAACAAATAGCGATGAAATCAAAACATCACAACTACTTGATAGTTTATCATCTTTAGATTTCAATCATTACAACTATTCAATTTCAAACAATGAACTTCAATTTGTGAAGAATCCAGGTCAAAGAACGATATTGTGGAATGATAACTTTGGAGAAGCTTTCAATGATAGTAAGAATACATATATTTTACTTTTCATCACGTTTATTATGGCTAACGTCATTTTAGTTGCTTTAACGGCCATGTTAATTTCAAAACGTCTTACAAGACCGTTATCCTTTTACATTGACTGGATAGGTAATTTGTCGCTAGGCAAACTACACCAGCCGACGTCGAAGCGTAAACGATTTAAGAATCGTCGAACATATCCGGAACTGGACGCATCTTTGTCGAAATTGAATGAACAAATGCTGTCTGATAAGTTTTACCATAATCAAATGTCGTATTATAAATCGAAATGGATTAGTCAAATTTCACATGATTTAAAATCGCCACTTACAACAATTTATGGTTACTCTAAACTAATACAAGCAGATGAACAGTCACAATCTTATGTTCAACTTATTTCGGAGAAAGCAACGTTTATGAGTGATTTGATTGATAGCTTGAATCAAACCTTTGATATGGAAACCAATCAGATGAAGCATGATAAAGAGAACTTCCCTATTCAATCAACAGTTAATCGAATTGCTCAGATTATTGGTTACCAATCCCTAACTTGCGACTTTCATTTTGAAGATGGGTCAACATTTTATGGTAATAAATTGTATTTCGAGAGACTGCTGATCAATTTAATTAATAATAGTATTGATCATAATGAGATCAACCCTAGCATAAAGATTACTTTTTCTAAAATTGAAAATAACTTGATGATTGATTATATGGATGATGGTCGAGGTTTATCTCACGATAATATTGATGCATTATTTAAACAGTCGTATACGTCGAAAGCAAATAAAGCTCAACATGGTATCGGTTTATCTATCATAAAAGACGCTGTTAATTATCATCATGGTTCAATTACACTATTACCATCTAAGCAAGGTGTACATTTCCATATCATATTAGTGGACAAAGCATAGTAGATTAAAAGTCAGTTTTCATTTGGTGATTCAAGTGAAAACTGACTTTTTAATTTATTTATCTTCATCTTCTTCATCGGGTGCGTTAAGTGCACTATTACGCGCCACTAATTGATGACGGACGTTAAAGAATTGATTATAGCTTAAATATGTCGCGATTAACGCTGACATAATTGTAGCCGTTGTATGAATAAACACAACTAACAATTGGAATTTAATCGCTTGTAATGGTGGTACGCCACCAATAATCAAGCCTGTCATCATACCAGGAATAGAAACTAGACCGTATGTTTTTACCGAGTCTATCGTAGGTACGATAGCAAGTCGTATACTCTCTCTAATTGATGCTTTAGAAGCCAATTTAGGTGTGGCCGCTAATGTAAGCTTAGATTCAATATCAGTAATATCTTTAACAAATGCTCGGTCTAAATTCTGGTAAGCTAAATTAATCGCGATAAGGCCATTATTAGCTAACATACCACCTATCGGAATAACTTCATTTGCTTTGAAATCAATCGCTCCAGCTAATACAGTAGCAGTTAGCGGTAAGGCAGTTCCAATAAATATAGCAATAAATGAAATCCAAAAGACATGATGCATAACAGGAGAAGCACGGTTAATTGTGTTCCACGATGCGTTTATAATAATGATTAGCACTGCTAACATTAATATCCATGCTTGATCTATTTTGAAAATATAGTGCAATATAAAACCTAAGATGATTAACTGTACAACTGCACGTACGGAAGCTACTACTAAATCTTTAATAATATGTAACCCTTCTTTATACGAAATAAAGATTGGAATTAATAATAATAATGCAGTTAAACAAAGGGCTGTATTACTCATTCTGATTTAACGCCTCCTCTTTCGTTATCTCACCATCACTAATTGTTATTCTTCTATGAAAATGTCTCATACTCTGGTCATCACTGTGCGTAATCCATAAGACTGCGACACCTTCTTTAACCATGTCAAAAATCATTTGTTCAATAATGTGCTTATTTTGCGTGTCGAGTGCACTTGTAGATTCATCTAGCAATAATATATCCGGACGATACATAAGTTGACGTGCAATCGTAATCCTTTGACGTTCACCTCCGGATAGATGTTCAATCTTAGAGTTTAAATCATACTGACCTAAGTTTACTTTCTTCAATAAATCGAGTGCCTTTTCCTTATCAAAGTGCGCATCACGAGCTAACGCTGGAAATGACATGTTATCCCCAATCGTCTCACCAAAAAGTTGACTCTGTTGCATGAGATAACTTATCTTCATACGCAATTCTTCAGGAGGATAGTCATTGAATGGCTTATCTTTGAAATAAAGTTCCCCATCTGTCGGGCTAATTAGATTATTAATCTGCTTTAAAAATGTACTCTTCCCACTACCGGATGGACCTATGATTGCTACTGCCTCACCTTCATTTAATTGAAAGTTGATATTTTTGAGTATCATACGTCTATCCGCTTTATATGATAAATTTTTGATGTTTAATAACATCTGTTACTAACCTCCTCTTAACTATTACTTTTATTGGAAAATAAATTAAAATACTTTTTTATTTAATCTGTTCTAGCATCATTTATATCTATAATAACAAAAAAAGAAGTAAAATAAGCAAATTCAAGTTAACATTTCTTGATTCACTGTATCTCACTTCAATCGGAGTAAATCGATTACCAAATAATCGAAATAATAATAGAGAAATATGAAATTAAGTTATTTATCATATGCAACGTAATGGTGATTGCTAAGTTACGACCACTATAGTGATACGCAACAACAAATCCAATAGCCATAATTAAATATGGTCCAACTTCAAATGGAGATGATGCGCTTAGTACGTGTAATCCAGCAAAGATTAATACTGATACAACGTACATTGCACCATATGTTAATTTCTTACCGAGTTCATGAATAATGAGATGTCTAAAGAGTAATTCCTCAACGATTGGCGTAACGATTACTATATCTAAAAATAATATTGGCCAAATCCATCTCGTCTTAAAGAGTTCCTCAATTTGTTTATTATTTTCAGTATTATTAAACTGATATTTTTCAGGTAGCAATTCTATTAAGTTTCCGTATAAAAATTGTGCCAAATACATCGCAATGAGAACAACAATAATCAGTATGATATGTTTTTTCAAATCTTTAAAGCGTTGAATTGCTAATGGAATAAGCGATTTGCGATGCATTAAATAAAATAATAGTAATAACAGACACTGTCCTAATAAGACAAAAATTTGATTAATCCCCATTAATTGTTTTATGAAAGGATCTTGTGAGGTTTGACCCGTAATAGCTACAATCGTAATCATTACAACTATTGTTAATATCAATGGCAAAACAATATTAATAATTAAGTAGCCTGGTATAAGCCAGAAATCACGTTTAACAATTCGTTTTGATGCAAATTCATTGTTTAGTTGTGAATGCTTAGATGTTTCTTGCGAATGTTCATATTCATTTGTCATAAGTCTCTCCCTATCTATTCTTTTTGAATATGTAAATTTCAACTATTATCAAAAATTAAAAGAACTTCTCTACCATTGTAGTAATAAATATCACCAAATGTACAGAGCTATGATAAAGATATGATGCTGCTAAACTCTTTCCACTTCTTATGTAAATAATGATAGAGCCAATTGATAATATTAAATACGGTATCACTTCCATGATGGATATCAAGTCATATACCTGTACACTTACTTCTATCACTATACTCAATACAATAACTACCATCAAATTCAGCTTTTTTCCGAGTTCATGAATGATTAAATGTCGATAAATTAATTCTTGAATTAAAGGTTGTAATGCAACCACTGTAATAAAAGTAAACACAATTGCAATTGGATGATTGAATAGACCTTCAAGACGAAGTTGCGCTTGAGTTACATCATAACTTAAAGGTTTAGGTAGTTTCTGCGCTACAAAATTAAAAGCATAATATAGCAATAATGCACTGATACTCACACTAACTATTAATGGTAAGTAATTACGTTTAGCAATGCGAAATTGTCTAAATGACACATCAGCAATATAGAGTTTATGTAATGCAAAAAATGATACGATAACAATAAATTGCGCTATAACGAAACTGACGCTCAACATCAAATTATATAAATAGAGTGGTGGCGGGTCTTGCGTTATCATCGCATGAACACCTAGAACACCGAAAACAATAATAATTGGCATTAAATTTTGAAAAACGATGTAAATGGGTATTAATAAGAAATCTTTTTTTACTACTTCAGGACTTCCCCATTGATTTCTTAAACCCTCTTGTTTCAATGACTTTCCCTTTTTTTCCATAGGTCACCTCTTACATCTTGTACATCATACTTTATCATCGAAATACATGTATGTCATATATCATTTGTTATTCTATCAGATTATTAATATTAAGAAATTGAAAATTTCTTCCTAATTTAAATTGTAAAAGATTTACATTGGTGTATGATTTTAATTGTAGAAAGTTCAAAGGGGGAGAAATAAAATTGATTTCTATACTTACAGTTATGCAGTTTATTGTTAACATCATGATATTTATTGTGATTCTTTCAATAATCGGCTTAGTACTTGTGTTGCTATTTAAAGATAAAGGGCAGAATCAACACAGTGTCTTACGTAATTATCCTGTTCTAGGACGTGTACGTTACTTTGCAGAAAAGATTGGACCAGAATTACGTCAATACTTATTTGCTAATGATACAGAGGGGAAACCATTTTCAAGAAACCAGTACACAAATATTGTGCTAGCAGGTAAATACAACTCTCGAATGTCTAGTTTTGGAACACAACGAGAGTATAAGGATGGATTTTACATACGAAATACAATGTTTCCTTTACAACGTAATGAATTACAAATTGATAATCAAACTATGATTTCAACATTTATCTATAAAGTAGACAACGAGCGTTTATTTCAACGTGATGAACATAGAGATCAAACAGATATTGATCCGTATTACTTAACAGACGATAACGCTATTATTCTCGGAAACAATCTAAGACATCCATATAAAATCAAACGTCTAGTCGGTCAATCAGGAATGAGCTACGGTGCACTTGGTGGTCGAGCAATCACTGCATTATCTCAAGGGTTAGCTCGTGCAGGCACATGGATGAATACAGGTGAAGGTGGATTGTCAGAATATCACCTTAAAGGTGGTGGCGACATTATCTTCCAAATCGGACCAGGTCTTTTCGGTGTCCGTGATAAAGATGGCAACTTTAGCGACGAGCAATTTCTGAAGACAGCCAATCATAAAGAGGTAAAAGCATTTGAAATTAAACTCGCACAAGGTGCTAAAACCCGCGGTGGACATATGGAGGGCAATAAAGTTACAGAAGAAATAGCCAAAATCAGAAACATCGAACCCTATAAAACCGTGAATTCACCTAACCGATTTGATTTTATAGACTCACCTGAAGACTTATTACAATTTGTAGATAAACTACGTCAACTAGGTCAAAAACCTGTCGGCTTTAAAATCGTAGTGAGTAAAGTTGAAGAAATTGAAGCGCTAGTTCAATCGATGGTTGATATGAATATTTACCCGGATTTCATCACAATTGATGGCGGCGAAGGTGGTACAGGTGCGACATTCCAAGAATTACAAGATGGTGTCGGTTTACCACTATTTACGGCGCTGCCTATCGTATCTGGTATGTTAGAGCAACATCAAATTAGAGATAAAATGAAAATCTTTGCCTCAGGTAAATTAATCACGCCAGATAAAGTAGCGATTGCTTTAGGATTAGGTGCCGATTTAGTTAATATTGCTCGTGGCATGATGATTAGTGTAGGTTGTATTATGAGTCAACAATGTCACTTAAATACATGTCCTGTGGGTGTTGCGACGACAGATCCTAAGAAAGAAAAAGCACTCATTGTCGATGAAAAGCAATATCGAGTAACGAACTATATTACAAGTTTACATGAAGGACTATTTAACATTGCAGCCGCAGTTGGTGTCAAAAGTCCGAATGAAATTACAAGTGACCATATTGTAATTAAACGCATTGATGGTTCAATAGAAAATATCATTGACTATAAATTGAAATTAATACGTTAACTCGATGACAAATTTAGGTTAGGTTCGGACAAAATAATATTTTATAGCTATTTCGTATACTCGTAATAGCTGACTAAAAAGAGAAGGTGCTTATATCAAGTGCCTTCTCTTGCTTAGTATTTCTTGATTTTATTGAACACCCTATATATATCGTTCAGAAATTCTATCCCCTACCTTTCAATTCCTACTAATTCAGTTTGATTTCATTTTAAAGTGCTGTATAATAATTAAAAATAAATTATCAGAATATTCTATTGATTGGAGGTAATATTTATGACAGACAATCATCCAAATTGGAAATTTGAAACACAAACAATTCATGCCGGACAAGTTATCGATGAATTCTCAAAATCACGTGCTGTGCCTATTTACCAAACATCAAGTTATGTCTTTGATGATACGCAACATGCCCAAGACCTATTCTCTTTGGCTAAACCAGGTAATATTTACACACGAATTATGAACCCAACTCAGAATGTCTTTGAAGCTCGTATCACACAATTAGAAGGTGGTGTTGGTGCATTAGCTACCTCTTCAGGTCAAGCTGCTATTACATTGGCATTACTTAATATTGTGGAAACTGGTTCAGAAATTGTAGCATCGTCTAACCTATATGGCGGTTCTTATAACTTATTAAACATCACATTTAAAAAGCTAGGCATTAAAGTTCACTTCGTTGACCCTAGTGATCCTAACAACTTTAAAGAGGTGATTAATGATAAAACGAGAGCGATTTATGCTGAAACAATTGGTAATCCAGCTATTGATGTATTAGATATTGAAGCGGTAGCACAAATTGCTCACGATAATGGTTTACCACTTGTCATTGATAATACTTTTGCTTCTCCTTATTTATGTCGTCCATTTGAACATGGTGCTGATATTGTTATCCATTCAGCTACTAAATTTATAGGGGGCCATGGTACATCAATAGGTGGCATTATAGTTGATAGCGGTAAGTTTAATTGGGATAACGGTAAGTTCCCTGGATTAGTCGAACCTAATCCAAGTTATCATGGCATTTCATATACGAATGATGTAGGTGAAGCTGCATACATCACTAAAGCACGTGTTCAATTATTACGTGATTTAGGTTCAGCTGTATCGCCTTATAATGTTCATGAATTTTTAATTGGTTTAGAAACATTACATCTACGTATGGAACGTCACTCTGAAAATGCCTTAAAAATTGCTCAATTTTTAGATCAACATCCTAAAGTCACTTGGGTAAATTATCCAGGCCTTGAAAACAATAAATATCATAGCTTGGCTAAAAAGTATCTACCTAAAGGACAAGGTGCTATTCTTACATTTGGCGTGGATGGTTCAGTGGAAGATATCGCCCGCTTCGTAGATAAATTACAACTATTCTCATTACTTGCAAATGTAGGAGACTCTAAATCACTTGTCATCCACCCTGCAAGTACAACACATCAACAATTGACTGAAGCAGAACAGCGTCAATCTGGTGTACTTCCTGAAATGGTTCGTCTATCTATAGGTACTGAAAATGCTGAAGATATTATTAACGACTTAAACGATGCACTTAGCATTATTTAATCATAAAAAACAAGCTGTAACGACTTGAGCATTACTCGTTGTTACAGCTTTTATGATTCATTATTCATCTGTCATATTACTTTTTTGTTTAAAGCCTAATTTCTTTAATTCTCTAACGGTCCCTTCCATATTGACCTTTTTGCCTTTTTTAGATGTTGCCATTAAAGAGAAGTGCTTCTCGACTTCTTTGATGTTTGCTTTTTTATAGTTTATATCAATTGTTTCAACCCAATTTTCATGATTATTTTCTAAGCTATAAGATACACCTTTAAGGTCTTTCAATTGATGATGATCTTGAAATGTCTTCTTAGCTTCTTTCTTAGACATACCGAAATCATTATATTTTAATGTTGTTACCGTTGATTGTTTTACTACTTTATTCTTTTTATAAGACAATGTCGTTAATACATGCTTCCCTTCCATGTCCCCTTCATATGTCTTAGAGCGTTCCTTACTACACGCGCCTAATATACTTACACTTAACACCATTAATATCGTCAATACAAAGAACTTTTTCATCATACTCATCTACTTCCCACTGTGTCATTTTTCAATTAAATTATAGCATTTACTTTATCTTATTACGTATATCATTACCAGATAATTTTTATTAGAAACAATTTTTTCAGAAAATCAAAAATCTACATGCTACAATGATAGTAAATAATGACGTTAGGAAGTGTGTGCTTATGAAAGAATCAATTGAATTATTGAAATCATTGACTGATGTAAATGGCATTGCTGGTTATGAACGCAATGTAAAGGCAAAGATGAAAGAATATTTAGAGCCTGTAAGTGATGAAATTATAGAAGATGGTTTGGGTGGTATCTTCGGTAAAAAAGCAAGTGACAATGGAACAAAATCACTTATGGTCGCTGGCCACTTAGATGAAATTGGCTTTATCGTGACTAAAATCGATAATAATGGATTTATTAAATTTCAACCTATTGGTGGTTGGTGGAACCAAGTCATGTTATCTCAAAAAGTAACTATCACAACAGATGATGGTACTGAAGTACGTGGTCTTATCGGTTCAAAACCACCTCACGTCCTTGACCCAGAAGAACGTAAGAAACCTGTCCAAATCAAAGATATGTTTATTGATATCGGTGTTCGAAGTAAAGAGGATGCTGAAAATCACGGTATCGAAGTTGGCAATATGATTACACCTTATAGTGAATTTGAAGAATTAGCGAATGGCAAATATTTAACTGCTAAGGCATTCGATAATCGCTACGGTTGTGCACTTGCGATCGATGTTTTAAAAAGACTTAAAGACGAACAAATCGGTGTAGATTTATATGCAGGGGCAACTGTGCAAGAAGAAGTGGGATTGCGTGGTGCTAAAGTTGCTGCTAATAAAATCAAACCTGACCTCGCTATTGCAGTGGATGTTGCAGTCGCATACGATACACCAGGAATGAACAACCTTGGAAGTGAGACGACTTTAGGAAATGGGCCTGTAGTAATCTTAATGGATGCATCTAATGTAGCACATCAAGGCTTACGTCAACATATTAAAGAAGTTGCAAGAAGACATTACATTACTGTGCAATGGGATACAACAGCTGGCGGTGGTACAGATGCAGGAAGCATCCATGTTGCAAATGAAGGTATACCTACAATTTCTATAGGTGTTGCCTTACGTTATATGCATTCAAATGTGTCAGTACTCCACACAGATGATTATGAAAATTCAGTGCGCCTTGTAACTGAAATCGTTCGCTCACTAAACGATGATGCTTATGAGAGAATAAAATGGTAATTTATTAGTTAAAAGATTATGAATTTGATAGTTTAAGTCATATCATCAAAATATCGCATTTTCACACTAGTGTGTGGTGTGCTTAATAAAATGAAGATTAACGTCATTTGACGTCACTAAACCCCAGTCTACCGTCATAGAATGGGGTTATAATATTAACCTTCATTTTTAATTTTAACTATTACAATTAATTGCTATTCTACTGAATTCTTCCATCTATCATCACTTAACATTTCTCCTGGCCAAGTATAAGCCATAACACCACCATCAATTCGAACCGTTTCACCAGTAATAAATGAACTATCGTCAGATGCTAGAAATGCAACAAGTTTACCTACCTCTTCAGGTTTACCTAATCGACCTAATGGAGTGACCCATTTTTGATTATCGCGGAACGTTTTACCCGCTTCATCTTCTGAAGTACCAGCTAAATTGTCTACTAATGGTGTTTCAATTGTTCCTGGTGCAATAGCATTCGCACGAATATTCTCACGACCATATTCAATAGCGATAGATTTCGTAAAGTTAATGACTGCACCTTTGGCAGCGTTATATCCAGAACGATATAAGTCGGCCGCTTGTCCTGAGAATGATGCCGTATTAATAATAGAACCGCCTTGTTCCATCATTAACGGTAATAAGAATTTGGTTACTAAGAATGTACCTCTCATATCCACTGCCATAATTTTATCGAATACTTCAACAGGATACTCGTGGATTCGGCCTGCGCTATTATCTACACCCGCATTATTAAAGATAACATCTACACGCCCATACTCATCTCTAGCTTTATCCGCAAAGTCTTGGACTTGTTTATCATCTGAGATGTCTACTTTATACGCAGTAGCTTTACCTCCATTATGATTTATTTCTTCAACCGTTTTTTCTAATTCATCCGAAATATCAAGGGCTAGTACATGTGCACCTTCATTAGCCAAGGCTTTTGCTGATGCTTGACCGATACCTGTACTTGCACCAGTGATGACTGCAATTTTATTTTCTAAACGTTTCATAACGGCTTTCACTCCTATTTTCAAATTTCTTTAATGAAATTTAACTCATCTATACAATATTTATCTTCCACACTTCAAACACCCTCAAACCTTATGCTCATAATGATAGCGCTTCATCACACAATTTAATTCCAATCTTATTTAATAAGTAATTATTATTGTACTTATCACATTAATAACCAATTCTTATACTTAAATTTCTGAAAATTGCTATATTTTAAAAATCAGTTTGTTATACTTTGAGTTAACTAACAAAGGGGGGCATTTTATGACCACTAATACAAAAGAAAGAACATCTTTAGTTAATAAATTTCTAAATGGTGTTGAAAAAGCTGGTAATAAATTACCAGACCCTGCAATGCTTTTCTTCTTAATGTGTGTTGGCTTAGCCGTTATCACTTGGATTGTGTCTCTTTTTGATGTGTCAGTGAAACATCCAGGAAATGGAGAAACCATACATATAAAGAGTATTCTTAGTACTGAAGGTATCGCTATGATTATGAATGATGCCGTTAAGAACTTCTCTGAATTTCCTGCGCTAGGACTTGTATTAGCAGTGATGATTGGTGTCGGTGCTGCTGAGAAATCAGGATATTTTGATAAGTTAATGATTTCAGTTATTAACCGAGCTTCAAAGCGAATCATTGTACCTACAATCATTTTAATTGGGATATTAGGAAGTCTAGCTGGGGATGCAGCAACAGTCATTTTACCCCCACTAGCAGCAATGATCTTTATTAAGATTGGCTATCACCCAATCGCCGGTCTTGCAATGGCCTATGCTTCTTCATTAGGTGGTTTTGGTGCAAACTTTTTAATTGGTATGCAAGATGCATTAGTCTATGCATTTACTGAACCAGCGACGAAGATTGTTTCAGATAGCGTCAAGATTAATGTGGCTATGAACTGGTACTTTATTGCCGCAAGTGTCATCTTAGTAATTCCTGTTATCTATTTCACTACAACAAAGGTTGTTATACCACGTTTAGGCGAATATGATGCGAGTCAAGCAAATTATGATGAAGACGAGGAAACATCATCTCATATTACACCAACTGAAAATAAAGCATTATTCTGGGCGAACATGTCATTTCTTTTACTGATTGTTGCCCTAATCATTTGTTGTATTCCAGAAGGAAGTTGGTTAAGAAATGCTAAAACAGGCAGTCTCATAGACGATTCACCCTTAATTAATGGTGTTGGTTTAGTAATTCTTGTTATTTTCTTAATTCCTGGGATGGTCTATGGCATTTTGAGTAAACAAATCAAGAACTCGAAAGATTTAGGTAGTATGATTAGTGACTCTCTTGGTTCAATGGGATCTTTCATATTAATCGTATTCTTTGCAGCTCAATTATTAGCATTCTTGCAATGGAGCAATCTTGGTATTATTGTATCAGTCTATGGCGCCAAATTACTTCAACATCAAAATGGTATCGTGCTTATTATAGGCATCATTATTCTTAGTAGTTTTATTAACTTAATTATAGGTAGTGCATCGGCTAAGTGGGGTATTCTGGCTCCAATCTTCGTACCGATGATGATTTTACTAGGTTATCATCCTGCATTTACTCAAATGATTTATCGTGTAGGTGATTCAATTACAAACCCAATCACACCGATGATGCCTTATATGCCACTTATTCTATCTTACGCGCAAAAGTATGATAAAAATATGAAACTAGGTTCCCTACTTTCAAGTTTAATGCCATACACCTTTGCGTTAGGTGTCGTATGGACATTATTCGTTATCGCTTGGTACTTACTAGGCATTCCATTAGGACCAGGTGGACCTGTTAAAATTCCGAAATAATATAATAATTAAACATAATATTTTAGCCATGTAGATGTGCACAAACCTCCTCTATCTCCGAGGAGGTTTATTTTTTATGTAATCCCTTACAAAATTTTTACTAATTACTAAATATTTATCGCAGTCTCCCTTTTTCAAAGTATTATATTACGGTAAAATAAAAGTATAGAAGTGTATTTTAATCAACATTATTCTAGTCATTTAGGAGGACACGATGGAAGAACGAATAGGTTTAGTAGATATTGGATCAAATACTATCAGATTAGTTATTTTTAACTTTAATAAAGAATCAGGAATTAATGAATTGCTCAACATTAAGACGCCTGCACGACTAAGCCAATATCTCACTAAAGATAATAAAATGAGTAAAGAAGGCATAAAAGTACTCATTAATGCATTACACAGCTTTAAATCTGTGTCTGATAAATTCAATGTAACTGAATTACATCCGATTGCTACTGCCGCAATCCGTCAATCTAAAAACAATGATGAAATTGTCAAAGAAGTTAAAAATGAAGTTGATATTGATATTAAAATCGTACCCGAAGAAGACGAAGCTTACTATGGTTACTACGCAATTACTCACACTACTGAAATTGAAAATGGAGTATCCGTCGACATCGGTGGCGGTTCAACTGAAGTAACGTTATTTAAAGATAAAGAGTTATTTGAATCACATAGTTTCCCTTTCGGTGTCGTAACACTTAAAAGAAAGTTCTTCAACGACAAAGATCATAACGACAAAGGCGCCATTAAAGATATGGAGAAATTCCTATCTCAACAATTTGAATCTTTAGAGTGGTTGAAAGATCAAGAGGTTGCACTTGTAGGTGTCGGTGGTTCCGCACGAAATGTAGCTCGTATCCATCAAGCCGAACATTCATACCCTATTGGCGGTGTACACAATTATACAATGACGAATAAAGATATTGATGAAGTCTTTGATATCATTCGTAAAAGTGATCGCGATGATTTAACCAACCTTGACGGCCTAAGTCGTGACCGTGTAGATATCATCTTACCAGCTGTATCAGTGTTTAAAACGTTGTATAAAATTGTAGACGCTAAACAATTCACATTCTCTAGAAATGGTTTACGTGAGGGGTATGTCATGAAGCAAGTACGTGAACGCTACCCTGATGTCTTCGATAAAAATAATGTACGTAAAGAATCAATTCATTTCTTAGCACGTGAATATAAGATTGAAGATGTTAGTTCACAAGCACGTCTTAAATTAGCTAAATCCTTATTATCACAATTAATTGATATCGCTGATTTAGACATCAGTGATAACGATCAACGTCTATTTGAAGAAGGCGCTTATATTTACTACCTAGGTAGCTTTATCGATTCAGATTCAAGTTCTCCACACACGTACTACATCATTGCTAACTCTATGATTAACGGTTATACACATAAAGACCGTGTTAAATTAGCGCTACTCGCCAGTTTCAAAAATAAATCACTATTGAAATTCTATTGCAAAGAAACAGATTGGTTTAGCAATAAAGAAGTAGATACGGTTCAAGCACTCGGTGGCATCATTAAATTTATCAACGCTTTAAATATTTCTCAAACAAGCTTCGTAGTCGATGTTGAATTGAAGAAAATGAAAAAAGGCGACGAGGACTATCAATTAACTGTTTTTTATACTGAAGGCGAGCCTATTGCAGAAGAATATCAAGCAAACAGACAGAAAAAACATATTGAAAAGATACTTAAAGGAAATGTTTCCATTATCTTTACAAAATCTTAAAACAAGTATGCTATCTTAAACTTAGGATGTTATGCCTTTTACTTACTAATTGAAAAGAATAACGCATATTTGAGGAAATGACGAGGTGTATTTGGAATGCAAACTCAATTGGGAGAAAATGATATTAGCTTACCGCAATACTACAACAACCGCGAACTAAGTTGGCTTGATTTCAACTATCGCGTACTTCAAGAAGCATATGACAAAAATAATCCGCTACTAGAGAAGTTAAACTTTATATCTATTTTTAGTTCTAACTTAGATGAATTCTTCATGGTTCGCGTTGCAGGTTTAAAAGACCAAGTTAAGATGGGCTACGACAAACCAGAAAACAAAGCACAAATGACACCACAAGAACAAGTTGATGCCATCCAAGAAAAAGCTAAAAAATATGTTGATACACAATATGAACGTTACAACGAATTAATGATTGAACTTAAAGATTATGAAATAGTGATGTGTGAACCACACGAATTATCTGAACCTTTGTTAAGCAAATTGGAAAGAGATTTCAAGTTAACGATTTTACCAACGTTGACACCACTTGGCATTGATGCGTATCATCCTTTCCCTAAACTTAACAATAAAAGTTTAAATATCTTCGTAGATATTGATACTGAAGATGCAATCAACTCAGCAATCGTTCAAATCCCGTCACTCATTCCAAGATTCTTAACTTATAATGAAGGTGCTAAACAATATGTCGTCATGGTTGAAGACGTCATCACATATTTTATCAATTATTTATTTACAGGTTATGAAGTATTAAATACCTTCACATTCAGAATCACAAGAAATGCCGATTTAACGATACATGAGGATGGCGCTGAAGACTTACTTATCGAAATCGAACGTTTCCTTAAAGAACGTAAGAGTGGTTCAGCTGTACGTCTAGAAGTTGATGGTCGTACTGCAAACCCAGATGATTTAGACTGGCTTATCGAAACATTGGAAGTTGATAAGCAAGATGTTTATTTCTTAAATGGACCATTAGACTTAACATTTATTTTCGGCTTAGTCGATCACCTATCTCATAAATTAAACTATTTAACTTATGAAAAATATTCACCACAGATTCCACGTTCTTTAGGCAATAATAATTTATATGAACTTGCATTAAAACGTGATATCTTCTTCCATCACCCATACGAATCTTTCGAACCGATTGTTGACTTTATTCGCGAAGCTGCAGACGATCCTAATACAATAGCGATTAAACAGACATTGTATCGCGTTAGTAAAGACTCACCTATTATTAAGAGTTTGAAAGAAGCTGCTGAAAAAGGTAAACAAGTAACCGTACTTGTAGAATTGAAAGCACGCTTCGATGAAGAAAACAACGTACACTGGGCACGCATGTTAGAAGATGCAGGTTGTCACGTTATATATGGTATGACACATCTTAAGACACACAGTAAAATCGCTTTAGTCGTTAAACGTATTGGTGGCGAATTAACATCATTCGTTCACTTAGGAACAGGTAACTATAACGACAAGACTGCGAAACTCTATACAGATATGGGTATTATCACTACAAATGAACAAATTGCAGAAGATGCCATTAACTTCTTCAATTATTTAAGTGGGTACTCAGTAAAACCAGAATATAATAAATTAATCGTAGCACCATTTGATATTCGTGATGTCTTTATCGATCGCATAGATAAAGAGATTAGCAGTCACCTTCAACATGGCAACGGTAAGATTATGATGAAGATGAACTCACTTACTGATAAAGCCATCATTGAAAAGTTATTCGAAGCATCACAAGCCGGTGTGAAGATCCAACTCATTATTCGCGGTATCTGTTGCTTAAAACCAGGTATTCCTGGTATAAGTGAAAACATTGAAGTAGTAAGTATCGTAGGGCGTCTATTAGAGCACTCTCGTATTTATTACTTCCACAACAATGGTGATGAACGTATCTACTTATCATCAGCTGACGTAATGACACGTAACATGATTAAGCGTGTTGAAATCTTATTCCCAGTTGAAGATAAAGAAATTGGAAAACGCCTAGTCGACTTCATGGACTTACAATTATCTGATAATCAAAAAGGACGCTACCAAGATGAACATGGTCATTATCACTATGTGGAAAATAACTTATCACCGTTAAATTCACAAGTCTATTTAATGCAAGAAGCAATTAAATATGGACAAGAACTTAAAAAACGTTCAGCTCAACCATCAGGTATGCCAGTTGTATCTAAACGTCGTGCGAATTGGATGAAACGTATTCGTCGTTCTCTAAAGAAATAACATATAAAATAGGCAATGGTCGCTCATGACCATTGCCTTTATTTTTGTAAACTATTTTATTTCTCAGGGTGATCATACCAATGATTTAAGAATTGGTAGAGAACATCACTATAGGTTTGTAGTTCTGATGCTTCTATCTTCTCATCTACGCTATGTGCTTCTTCTAAACTACCAGGCCCGTATAAAATAGTTGGTATACAAAAGTGTGCTGTCCAACCACCATCAGTTACAGTCGTACTCATACCATGCTTTAATTCCATTCCATGAACAGTTTGATGTGCTAACTGTAATTGTTTAAATCCAGGATGTTCAGTAGGTATGGTGAAGCTAGGGAAGATTTCACCTTTGTCTTCAATCATTGATTCACCGCCCCATTCAAACTTCAATGGATTCTCCCGAAGCCAAATATCAGCCTCAGCCACACGATTCAAGTAATCTTCTATTTCTGCAACTACATCTTCATATCGCTCGTTTGGCAAATAATGAACCGTTATCCATAAACGACATTCATCTGCAATGAATGCTGGATGGCGTCCACCTTCAATCACTGCCGGGTTAATGGTATTTGCACCTGGAGGCATACCAGGACTATGTTTCATTACAGCCCAGTGCTGTTCTAATTCATTAAGTGCTTGAATAATTTTTGTCATTTTTTCAATGGCACTCGCACCAAATAGCCCACCACCAGCATGGATGGTTTGACTACGCGCACCATCATGAATGGTATTCTTACTTTTCACGGTAATCCAGCCGGTAATCACACCACCTTGACCAAGCGCCATATTCTCACTTGTGTCTAACACGAGTGCTAAATCAGCTTCAGGTCCAATTTCACAAGCAAGTTTCGTACCTGCTTCACCTACTTCTTCTCCTACAACTGATTGTACGATAATATCACCTTTAGGTTGGCGTCCTTCTTGATTTAACTTTTCAAGAACATAAAATAATGACGCCATACCACCTTTCATATCACTTACCCCACGACCATAAAGCCAGTCATCCAATTGGGTTAATTCAAATGGCGAATACGTCCAGTTTGAATCATCATCTACTGATGCCACATCTACATGGCCATTTAATATAAGTTTAGGTGCGGAAGGGTCACTCCCCTTCAAAGTCGCGACAATGACACTATCATTCTTATAAAGTTGTTCCCGTTGAATACTAAATCCAAGTGCTTTTAATAATTCTTCAATCTCATCTTGCAAAGGGTCTGTATTACGTCCAGGTGGACTCTCCGTATTATAGCTAACTAATAATTCTAATAAGTTATAAAGACGTTTCTCCATCTTTGTCACTCCTTTAAATCATAATCCCCCACTACGTCCTTCAATATGAGTGTACCATTTTAAAATAATTTTACACTATCCAAGTACTTAATGTCCTAGCCTCTCTATAAGCTACTACACTGGTCGTACTGTCACTTCGTTCACATTAACATGTGCAGGTTGTGTTAATGCGTAAACAATCGCATCTGCAATATTTTCAGGATCTAGTTTCTTACGACCACCAAAGTCACTGCGTTCTGTCATTGGTGTATCTACCATTCCTGGTAATATGCTTGTTGTTTTAATCCCTGTTTTTGCTAATTCTTTTTCTAAGCCATTAAAAATCATCAGTACAGCAGATTTTGTAGCACTATATAATGCACTTTCTTTAGATACTTCATTCGCAGATATAGATGCTAAATTTACTACATGTCCTGACCCTTGTGCTTCAAACTTAGGTAATATCGAATTGAGACTGTATAGAAGTCCTTTAATATTCGTATCAACCATTGAATCCCATGATTCTACTTGATAGTCTGTGATTTTAGATGAACGCATGACACCTGCACAATTTACGAAGATATCCACGTGTCCAAATACATCGATGGCTTTTGTTACTAATGCATCTACTTCTACTTGGTTTGTCACATCTGTAGGTACAATGTGTATATTGTCTTCATTCATATCTTTCGCTAACGTATTCAATTTATCATGACTACGTCCTGCTAATACGACTTTAACACCTTGCTTCTCAAGTGCTTTTGCTGTTGCTGCTCCGATACCACTACTTGCACCGGTAATAATTGCTACGCGTCCGTTTAATTCTGTCATTTCACTTCATCCTTTACTTTAGATTCATAAAATACATTACCTTATTTAAAATGCATTAAACCTTTAAGACAATTCCCAGGAAATATTATTATGAAAATACTAAGATGAATTGTAATCTTTATGAAAACGTATTAAAGTTAATATATGTAATTAAATCATTGGGCATATAGAAAGATAGGAGGATACACAATGACATTTGAAGAACGTATTCAAACGTTACGCGCTGAAAAGAGTAGAACAAGTTTCTCATTTCATTTCATCGATTTATATAGTGAAGAAGAATGGATGGAGATGAGTGTGAATCAACGTACACGCCAAGAGAGAGAATTTATCGCACAATTGGACCAAATTCCACGTGTAAGAATGCCATTCTCTAGTCAAGAAGGCTACAAGTTTAAGTTATATAATCAAGAATATCAATATAATGAAGTTAAGAAGAATTTCAAAGATTTGTAATACACTGAAGCCCGTATCTCTATGGTAAGATACGGGCTTTCAACACATTATTCCAGAATGATTAGGGGTATATTTATGGTATGCCTTCGACTGCTCACCAACGAAGGCATATAAGGTTCTTGAATGTTAATAGGAGGCCATTCAATTTGTATTAATTTGTAACGAGTGTTTTACGTTCGAGTCCATAGTAATATAGTCGTTCTGCATCAATATATGGAATTGAATCGATAGTCAAGTAGCCATCTTTAATATCACCGATCATTCCTTGATTAACACCAGTTTTCAAATAAATGTCGTAACTGCCTTCATCAGAAAAAACAACTTCTTCAATTACTTTTCTCATCAGTATCACTTCCCATTACTTATTCCTTACAATTCTTATCATACACCCTTTTAAAAATTTTTAAAGTCTTTTGTGATAGTTTTCACAAATAGTTCACTTTTTTGAAATTTAAAGCTATTAAAGGAATTTATGTATGTAGAATATAAATCAAACTATAAAATAAAAAAGGAGAAATCGTAATTGAATTATCCCGTTCAGTAGCTATGCTTTCCGTGGGTACAGTTTCACCCAGAATTACCAGACAGATAAATCTGTTAGTAATTCTAAGGTCTTCAACTCGTACTGTTCCCACAGGAGTCTTCGCTACTTCACTATAATAATTCTTAGAGTTTCTTTTATTTGTAAAAGTATTACTTAACTACTTTTACATTATCTTTTGTAACTATAAACCAACTTTGGCAAATTTGTTTCAGCATGTCTTTATAATACAACATTAGAAAAGGTCTTTCTTTAACATCCTCCGATACTCTCCAATAAGCTTTTTCAGATTTGCTTTTTACATAATCCTTATTATTCCAATCATATGGTTTGCTACCCACTTCATGCATTTTATTTAAACAATACTCATAGTAGTTATTTCTATTCAAGTTAAATCTTTTATCAATATCTTCCTGAAGAGCAGATTTTTTTACTGAACAAATTTCTAATTTATTAATGTTATTAGAAAATATTTCTTTACCTTCATTCCATCCCCAAATAAATAAAAACGTTTCAGTTGAATCATATTTATCTCCGAATAGCCAACCTTCTCTTAGTTCATTTGATTTATTATGAAAAAATATTTCAAGTGAAAAAGTCGGTATATCTTTGTTAAAGTAAGTAGCTGCTGCCTTTTCATCGATATTAACTTTTTTACCATTTTCATATTCAATGGTTAAATCTATACCTCTATGTTGTTTATTTGAATCAAATATTCTTTCAGTATCTATAATTTTACAATTTTGATAAATACTATTTAGCTTTGGGTAAAAATATTCATCTAAGAATTCTCCAATTTCCATTTCTTTTTTCATATCAAAACTGATATTACTCTCGCTCTCTACCAAAAATATCACCTCATATTAATATGTATTTTACATTAATAATATCAAAATATTCTGTTATTTTAAAACGCAAAAAAGACAACACTTGTCTAAGTATTGTCTTTAAAATAATTTTAATTGACTAAAATCATCATTAGTTATTTTTTCTATTTTTTCTATTTGATTACCTATACGAGTAACGAGTGGCACTACTAAAGCATTACCCATACAAAAATATCTCATTCTATCTGGCATTGTATCTGTCAAATTATCAGGAAAACCATTTAGCCTTTCAGCTTCGATTGGAGTTAATGTTCTAAATTTACCACCTATACTCAAGAAATGAGAACTTCTATTTACCGAAGCTTCACTTGTTAACATTGTACGTGCTGGTAAGTCTAAAGAATCAAATTCTGACATACCACCTTCAGAAAAATAATACTCATGACCATCTTTAGAAGTACGTTTAATTTTTTTAGGTCCTCTTAAATATTTAAATTTTTCTATTTTTTCATCTGCTAAAGAATATTTATCATCTACCTCTTTTAGTACTATTTCTTTTAATGGTGTAGGTTTTTCAAATATTGGTATTGTATCGATTGTTAAAATTTCGCCATTTTTCATAATACCACTATTATAAAATTGAAAGCTGAAATTATTAGATATATCAACAATATCATTTGTAATAGTTGAAGAATTCACTCTATTTTTATTAGGTTCTTTTTCAATAGGAAACGCCTTTGCAAACATTCCAGAATTATAGACAATGTCTTCTAAGGAATATTTATCTATTAAATCTGCATAATTTAAATCTTGTTTATACCCAAAAATAAAAACTCTTCGTCTTCGTTGAGCATTTCCATAATCAGCTGCATTAATTACTCTCCATTCAACGTTATAACCTAGTTCATTAAGTGTTGATAGCATTACTCCAAAATCTCTTCCTCTTTGACTAGAAGGTGATTTCAATAGTCTATCTACATTTTCTAATAATAAATATTTAGGATAAGTATTCTGAATAAATCTAATAATTTGCCAAAATAAAACACCTTTTTTACCTTGAATTCCCAATTCACCACTTAAACTTCTAGCTACTGAATAATCTTGGCATGGAAATCCTCCTACGACCATATCTGCTTTTGTATTTGCTATTTCTTCATCACTAATCAAAGCAATATCTTTATTGACATGCTCACCAGTTATAAATCTACTATTATAACAATCAAATGCATGTTGTATCTTTTTTGAAGGTTCCCATTGATTTGCCCAAGTAACATCAAAGATCTTTTCTTTAGTATTTTCTAAACCTAAGCGAAATCCTCCTACACCAGCAAAAAGTTCAGCTACCTTTAATTTATCCATTAGGCACCTCCTTTGTTAATCTTATTCTGATTATACCACAAAAAGCGAACGATCGTTCGCTTTTTGTATAGTTAATTTCAAAACATAACTATTTTATCATAATTGCTAAAGCATATCTTTAATTTGTTCCTTTATGTAGTCCCTGTTAATCCAAAAGCATTGTTTTGTCATCCATTGATCCGAATATTTTTCTCTATCCTCAGGACGATTTAGCCAATTAGCTGGAACTGGAAGTAAATCAGCATCTTTACCATTTATTCTATAATCTGATTTACCTCCATGTGGCCTTACATGACATATTAGTTTATCAGATTTTTTAATAAAATTATTTTCAATTCTCCAGAATTTACCATCTTTAGTATTTCTTTGCCATAACTCCACACCATTTTTTAATTTTTTTACAGTGTCTTCCCACACTATACGTACGGTATCTTCAATATCTTTTTCAGGCATACTAAAAAATTTAATTCCTTTAAACACAGGCCCTTCTGACTCATCTTTAACTACAAAAAACAAAAATCTAGTTTCAAGCAAGAAGTTATGCCAGGTTGCTGAAGGATACCCTTCAGAACTTTCCCATTCTTCCTTTATTAATTCTTTAAATTTAAAATTAGGAAAAGACATATCTTCTTTATTTTTATTATTAGCATCGACATTTACAGTTTTAACAACTATAGATGCTTTTTCAAATTCCTCCACTTTAGAGAAAGCTTCAGTACTTGTATTATCACCTTTTAAATTTAAAATTGCTGAAGCTATACGATAATTTTTACCTTTACTATTATCAACTGCAATATTAAAATTTTCACATAATTTTTCTATAGTCCAGTTAAAATATGGTTTAAATTTATTGTAAACAATGTCTTCAATACTCTTATCTCCAACTTCAAATTTATCTTTAATTATGGATTCAACTTTTTCATCACCTAAGATATATTTTCTTAATAATGAAGTCATATAACCGGATTTTAATGAAAATGCACGTTGTTTAGCAGGAATATCTGAATAAGGTTGTTTACGAACAGACTTGGCTGATTTCCCTTTTGTACACGGCGCTAAATAATCAGTTAAACTCTCACTTAGCTCATGTGCTCTTCCATCTCTTATGTATTGATTTATAGTATGCCAGTCTTTTTTTATAATTTCATAATCAACTGGATTTTTCTTCATTTCATATAAGACGGCTTCTTCAATTTTCCATTCTTCTCTCTCTATATCTTTAACATATTCATAAAATGCCAATTCTATAGTTCCGTTTTTATACAAAAATGAGCTTTCTTCAAATTGCTCTTCAGCTACCTTTTCGTAATTTATAATATTTAGTACTAGTCTTTCTTTTGCACTATATTTCCCACTCTTTAACTTTTTGAATGGTGTTGCTTTTAATTCTACTCCAGCTTCTTCCATATCTGGCTTACTATCACTGTCCTTTATTTTACCAAACCATGCTTCAAAAGCATCCCCTACTGAGTTCTTATATTGATTTACAGGTGCGCCATTATTTAACTCTTTTAATGTTTTGCCTACTGCTTCTTTTGCTCTATTATGAACCGCTTCTTTAGTTTTATATTCAGACATATTACTATTTCACAACCTTAAATATTAGATAAGTAATT
>OBXP01000045.1_pt1 | contig 26040 bp, 18 predicted proteins | sample 1476661 | NCBI WGS metagenome assembly OBXP01 (sample SAMEA2580179, study PRJEB22360) | human gut metagenome | biome: human gut; feature: human-associated habitat; material: faeces | place: Denmark | collected 2008/2010 | reverse complement strand
ATGCCTTCATATGTGATGGCGAAGAAACAAGTAGTCGATAGAGAAGTAATAACTTTATTTCATTTTAAAGTAAAAAATTGGAAAAGTGATTGACATATTACAATAATGAGGTTATATTATTTATTGTGATTATTTTACCTAAGACAGTAGGAGTTATAGTATAACTTAAAAATTATCCTGCCGAGGCTAAAATTGACTTGAACGTGTGATCATAAAAATGATCTTTCAAGCGCTTTTTGCCGTGGGTAGAAAGTGCTTTTTTTATTGAGAAATTTAAAAAGCACCAAAAATAAAAATGGAGGTGTCTGAATGTCTGCTATTATCGAAGCTAAAAAACAACAAGTTGATGTTATTGCTGAACAACTTAAAAATTCAGTTTCAACTGTTATCGTTGACTACCGTGGCTTAACAGTTGCAGAAGTAACTGAACTACGTTCACAATTACGTGAAGCTGGTGTTGAGTACAAAGTTTACAAAAACACTATGGTTCGTCGTGCAGCTGAACAAGCAGGTATCGAAGGCTTAGATGAATTCTTAACAGGTCCTACAGCTGTTGCAACTTCAACTGAAGATGTAGTAGCACCAGCGAAAGTTATCGCAGGATTTGCTAAAGAACACGAAGCTTTAGAAATCAAAACAGGCGTTATGGAAGGTAGCGTTATTTCAGCAGAAGAAGTTAAAACTGTTGGTTCATTACCTTCACACGATGGTCTTGTTTCTATGCTTTTATCAGTATTACAAGCTCCAGTACGCAACTTCGCTTATGCGGTTAAAGCTGTTGGAGAACAAAAAGAAGAAAGCGCTGAATAATTGCGCATAAAAAATTAAAATAATTGGAGGAAATATAAAATGGCTAATCAAGAACAAATCATTGAAGCAATTAAAGAAATGTCAGTATTAGAATTAAACGATTTAGTAAAAGCAATTGAAGAAGAATTTGGTGTAACAGCAGCAGCTCCTGTAGCAGCAGCTGGTGCAGCTGGTGGCGGAGACGCAGCAGCAGAAAAAACTGAATTTGACGTTGAGTTAACTTCAGCTGGATCTTCAAAAATCAAAGTTGTTAAAGCAGTTAAAGAAGCAACTGGTTTAGGCTTAAAAGATGCTAAAGAATTAGTAGATAACGCTCCTAAAGTAATCAAAGAAGGCGTTGCTAAAGAAGAAGCTGAAAAACTTAAAGAACAATTAGAAGAAGTTGGAGCTACTGTAGAATTAAAATAATTCTAGTATCTTAACTTAATATCGAAGGTTATGTGTTTTTAATGTATTAATAATACATTATCAGAACTAACCTGAATTCTTTGAGAAATTAAAACCCCGTTATCACGATAACGGGGTTTTTACTTCATTTTCTAGTAAAATAAAGATGAACAATGAAAAAAGAGGTGACGTTATGGGACACTATTATGATGAAAATCCAGATGTACAAAGTGATGAAAGAGTCATTCAATATCATTATCATTCCCATCAATTAAATTTAACTACAGATGCAGGTGTGTTCTCAAAAGCACAAGTAGATTTTGGATCAGATACGTTAGTACAAACATTTTTAAACGAGCATCCTCCTGGACCAAGTAAGACGATTGCTGATGTTGGATGTGGGTATGGTCCGATAGGATTAATGATTGCAAAAGTTTCACCACATCATCAAATTACTATGGTTGATGTGAATAAGCGTGCGTTAAATCTTGCTGAAAAGAATAAAAAAGCAAATCAAATTGATAACGTCATTATCAAAGAAAGTGATGGTTTATCACAACTAAAGGATAGTCATTTTGATTATGTACTAACCAATCCTCCCATTAGAGCTGGCAAAGAAGTTGTTCATCGTATTTTTGAAGAAGCATATCAACAGTTAAATTCACAAGGTGAGTTGTACGTTGTGATTCAAAAGAAACAAGGTATGCCTTCTGCTAAAAAGAAAATGGAAGAAATTTTCAATAATGTCGAAGTTGTTAACAAGAATAAAGGATACTATATATTGAAAAGCCGAAAAGGTTGATTTCAAAGTTGTATTCTGATATAGTTATAAAATGTAAAAATTTATGTTCAATAAGTGTGTACTTTTACGCGAAAAGAGCACGATAAACAAGAATAAATGTAGAATCGAAAATGGTGTCATCAACTGTGTTGCCGTTTTCTTTTTGTCTTGTTATACGATTTTTACGCGTATTGGTTCATCACACAATATTTGAGGGGTGAATCTGTTTGGCAGGTCAAGTTGTCCAATATGGAAGACATCGTAAACGTAGAAATTATGCGAGAATTTCAGAAGTATTAGAATTACCAAACTTAATAGAAATTCAAACTAAATCTTACGACTGGTTCCTAAAAGAAGGTTTATTAGAAATGTTCCGTGATATTTCTCCAATTGAAGATTTCACAGGTAACCTTTCTTTAGAATTTGTAGATTATCGATTAGGTGAACCAAAATATGATTTAGAAGAATCAAAAAACCGTGACGCTACTTATGCTGCACCTCTTCGTGTTAAAGTACGTCTAATAATCAAAGAAACTGGCGAAGTTAAAGAACAAGAAGTATTTATGGGTGACTTCCCATTAATGACAGATACAGGTACATTCGTAATCAATGGTGCAGAACGTGTAATCGTGTCTCAATTAGTACGTTCACCATCCGTTTATTTCAATGAGAAAATTGACAAAAACGGTCGTGAAAACTATGATGCGACAATTATCCCTAACCGTGGTGCATGGTTAGAATATGAAACAGATGCTAAAGATGTAATTTATGTACGTATTGATAGAACACGTAAATTACCATTAACAGTATTATTACGTGCTTTAGGCTTCTCAAACGATCAAGAAATTATTGATTTATTAGGAGACAGTGAATATTTACGTAATACGCTTGAAAAAGATGGCACTGAAAATACTGAGCAAGCATTATTAGAAATATACGAACGTTTACGTCCTGGTGAGCCACCAACAGTTGAAAATGCGAAAAGTTTACTTTATTCACGCTTTTTCGACCCTAAACGTTATGATTTAGCAAGTGTTGGTCGTTACAAAGCTAATAAAAAATTACACTTAAAACACCGCTTATTTAATCAAAGATTAGCAGAACCAATCGTTAATAGCGAAACTGGTGAAATTGTTGCCGAAGAAGGTACAGTTCTAGACCGTCGCAAATTAGACGAAATTATGGAAGTTTTAGAAACAAATGCTAATAGTGAAGTGTTTGAATTAGAAGGTACAGTTATTGATGAACCTGTTGAGATTCAATCAATCAAAGTTTACGTACCAAATGATGAAGAAGGTCGTACGACTACTGTAATCGGTAATGCGTTACCAGATTCAGAAGTTAAATGTATTACACCAGCAGATATCATTGCTTCAATGAGTTATTTCTTTAACTTGTTAAATGGCATTGGTTACACAGACGATATTGACCACTTAGGAAACCGTCGTTTACGTTCAGTTGGTGAATTATTACAAAACCAATTCCGTATCGGTTTATCAAGAATGGAACGTGTTGTACGTGAAAGAATGTCAATTCAAGATACAGACTCTATCACACCACAACAATTAATTAATATCCGTCCGGTTATTGCGTCAATTAAAGAGTTCTTCGGTAGCTCTCAATTATCACAATTCATGGACCAAGCTAACCCATTAGCTGAGTTAACACATAAACGTCGTCTTTCTGCATTAGGACCTGGTGGTTTAACACGTGAACGTGCTCAAATGGAAGTACGTGACGTTCACTACTCTCACTATGGTCGTATGTGTCCGATCGAGACTCCAGAGGGACCAAACATTGGTTTGATTAACTCATTATCAAGTTATGCACGTGTGAATGAATTTGGTTTCATTGAAACACCATATCGTAAAGTAGACTTAGACACTAACTCTATTACAGATCAAATCGACTACTTAACTGCTGATGAAGAAGATAGCTATGTAGTTGCCCAAGCGAACTCTCGCTTAGATGAAAATGGTCGTTTCTTAGATGATGAAGTCGTATGTCGTTTCCGTGGTAATAACACAGTTATGGCTAAAGAGAAAATGGACTACATGGATGTATCTCCTAAACAAGTAGTTTCAGCTGCGACAGCATGTATTCCTTTCCTTGAAAATGATGACTCTAACCGTGCATTAATGGGTGCAAACATGCAACGTCAAGCAGTACCATTGATGAACACAGAAGCACCATTTGTTGGTACAGGTATGGAACATGTTGCTGCACGTGACTCAGGCGCTGCAATTACAGCTAAATATAGAGGTCGCGTTGAACATGTTGAATCTAAAGAAATCTTAGTTCGTCGTTTAGTAGAAGAAAACGGTACTGAACATGAAGGTGAATTAGATCGTTATCCATTAGCTAAATTCAAACGTTCAAACACTGGTACTTGTTACAACCAACGTCCAATTGTTTCAGTTGGCGATGTCGTTGAGTATAATGAAATTTTAGCTGACGGACCATCAATGGAATTAGGTGAAATGGCATTAGGTCGTAACGTTGTCGTTGGTTTCATGACTTGGGACGGTTACAACTATGAGGATGCTGTTATTATGAGTGAACGTCTAGTTAAAGATGACGTTTATACTTCAATTCATATTGAAGAGTATGAATCAGAAGCTCGTGATACTAAACTAGGACCTGAAGAAATCACTCGTGATATTCCAAATGTTTCAGAAAATGCACTTAAAAACTTAGATGATCGTGGTATTGTCTACGTTGGTGCTGAAGTTAAAGACGGTGACATCTTAGTAGGTAAAGTAACGCCTAAAGGTGTGACTGAATTAACAGCTGAAGAAAGATTATTACACGCTATCTTCGGTGAAAAAGCACGTGAAGTACGTGATACATCATTACGTGTACCTCACGGAGCTGGTGGCATCGTTCTAGATGTTAAAGTATTTAACCGTGAAGAAGGCGATGATACTTTATCTCCAGGCGTTAACCAATTAGTACGTGTATACATCGTACAAAAACGTAAAATCCATGTTGGGGACAAAATGTGTGGTCGTCATGGTAACAAAGGGGTTATCTCTAAGATTGTGCCTGAAGAAGATATGCCTTACTTACCAGATGGACGTCCAATTGATATCATGTTAAACCCACTTGGTGTACCATCTCGTATGAACATCGGACAAGTATTAGAATTACACTTAGGTATGGCTGCTAAAAACTTAGGCATCCATGTTGCATCTCCAGTATTCGATGGTGCGAACGATGATGATGTATGGTCAACAATCGAAGAAGCAGGTATGGCTCGTGACGGTAAAACAGTCTTATACGATGGTAGAACTGGTGAACCATTCGATAATCGTATTTCTGTTGGTGTTATGTACATGCTTAAACTTGCACACATGGTTGACGATAAATTACACGCTCGTTCAACTGGTCCATACTCACTAGTTACACAACAACCGCTTGGTGGTAAAGCACAATTCGGTGGACAACGTTTCGGTGAGATGGAGGTATGGGCACTAGAAGCATACGGTGCTGCTTACACATTACAAGAAATCTTAACTTACAAATCTGACGATACAGTAGGACGTGTTAAAACTTACGAAGCTATCGTTAAAGGTGAAAACATCTCTAGACCAAGTGTTCCAGAATCATTCCGCGTATTGATGAAAGAACTACAAAGTTTAGGTTTAGATGTCAAAGTTATGGATGAACAAGATAATGAAATCGAAATGGCTGATGTTGATGATGAAGATGCAACTGAGCGCAAAGTAGATTTACAACAAAAAGATGTTCCTGAAACTCAAAAAGAAACTACTGACTAATTAGAATTTGAAGTTATAAAAAGTAAGGGATTAGAAACTCAGTTCGATTTAAACTTAAAATAAGCTAATCTTGCTGATTTCTTCCCTACAATCATATGACTTGTTTTAGTTTCAATAGATGTAAATCAATCAAATAGCACAGCTAATCTAAATTGAAGGAGGTAGGCTCCTTGATTGATGTAAATAATTTCCATTATATGAAAATCGGTTTAGCCTCACCTGAAAAAATCCGTTCATGGTCATACGGTGAAGTAAAAAAACCAGAAACAATCAACTATCGTACATTGAAACCAGAAAAAGATGGTCTTTTCTGTGAAAGAATTTTTGGACCTACAAAAGACTGGGAATGTAGTTGTGGTAAGTACAAACGTGTACGCTACAAAGGCATGGTCTGTGACAGATGTGGTGTAGAAGTAACTAAATCTAAAGTACGTCGTGAAAGAATGGGACACATTGAATTAGCTGCTCCAGTTTCACATATTTGGTATTTCAAAGGTATTCCAAGTCGTATGGGTCTTTTATTAGACATGTCTCCTAGAGCATTAGAAGAAGTTATTTATTTCGCTTCATATGTTGTAGTAGATCCAGGTCCAACAGGCTTAGAGAAAAAATCATTATTATCTGAAGCTGAATTCAGAGAATATTACGATAAATACCCAGGTCAATTTGTAGCTAAAATGGGTGCTGAAGGTATTAAAGACCTATTAGAAGAAATTAACTTAGACGAAGAATTAAAATCATTGCGTGACGAATTAGAATCTGCAACTGGTCAAAGATTGACACGTGCGATTAAACGTTTAGAAGTTGTTGAATCATTCAGAAACTCTGGTAATAATCCAGCGTGGATGATTTTAGACGTACTTCCAATTATTCCACCTGAAATCCGTCCAATGGTTCAGTTAGATGGTGGACGTTTCGCAACAAGTGATTTAAATGATTTATACCGTCGTGTGATTAACCGTAATAATCGTTTAAAACGTTTATTAGACTTAGGTGCTCCTGGCATCATCGTTCAAAACGAAAAACGTATGTTGCAAGAAGCAGTTGATGCATTAATCGATAACGGTCGTCGTGGTCGTCCAGTTACTGGTCCAGGTAACAGACCATTGAAATCACTTTCACATATGTTGAAAGGTAAACAAGGTCGTTTCCGTCAAAACTTACTTGGTAAACGTGTTGACTATTCAGGTCGTTCAGTTATCGCTGTTGGTCCAAGCTTAAAAATGTATCAATGTGGATTACCTAAAGAAATGGCGCTTGAATTGTTCAAGCCATTCGTAATGAAGGAATTAGTTCAACGTGAAATTGCTACTAACATCAAAAATGCTAAAAGTAAAATTGAGCGTATGGACGATGAAGTATGGGACGTATTGGAAGATGTAATCAGAGAACACCCTGTATTACTTAACCGTGCACCTACTCTTCACAGATTAGGTATCCAAGCATTCGAACCTACATTAGTTGAAGGTCGTGCTATCCGTCTACACCCACTTGTAACAACAGCTTACAACGCGGACTTTGACGGTGACCAAATGGCCGTTCACGTTCCTTTATCTAAAGAAGCACAAGCTGAAGCACGTATGTTAATGTTAGCTGCTCAAAACATCTTGAACCCTAAAGACGGTAAACCTGTCGTAACACCATCACAAGATATGGTATTAGGTAACTATTACCTAACATTAGAACGTAAAGATGCAATGAACACTGGTACTATCTTTAATGATACAAACGAAGTGCTTAAAGCTTATGCAAATGGCTATGTTCATTTACACACTCGTATTGGTGTACATGCGAAATCATTTAACAACCCTACATTCACAGAAGCTCAAAACAACAAAATTTTAGCTACTTCAGTAGGTAAAGTGATTTTCAATGAAATCATTCCTGATTCATTCGCATTCATCAATGAACCTAGTCAAACAAATCTTGAAGGTAAAACACCTGACAAATACTTTATTGATTCAACTCAATTGGGTGAAGGTGGACTTAAAGCATACTTTGAAGAACAAGAACTTATTGAACCATTCAATAAAAAATTCTTAGGTAATATTATTGCCGAAGTCTTCAATAGATTCAGTATCACTGATACATCTATGATGCTTGACCGTATGAAAGATTTAGGTTTCAAATTCTCATCTAAAGCTGGTATCACTGTTGGTGTAGCAGATATTGTTGTACTTCCAGATAAACAAGACATTTTAGATGAGCACGAAAAATTAGTAGAACGTGTATCTAAACAATTTAATCGTGGTTTAATTACTGAAGATGAACGTTATAATGCCGTTGTTGAAATTTGGACAGATGCCAAAGATCAAATTCAAGGCGAATTAATGCAATCTCTTGAGAAAACAAACCCAATCTTCATGATGAGTGATTCTGGTGCACGTGGTAACGCATCTAACTTTACACAATTAGCTGGTATGCGTGGTTTAATGGCCGCACCATCAGGTAAAATTATTGAGTTACCAATCACATCTTCATTCCGTGAAGGTTTAACAGTGTTAGAATACTTCATCTCTACACACGGTGCGCGTAAAGGTCTTGCCGATACAGCCCTTAAAACAGCTGACTCTGGTTACCTTACTCGTCGTCTTGTTGACGTTGCTCAAGACGTTATTGTTCGTGAAGAAGACTGTGGCACAGACCGCGGCTTACTAGTTTCTGATATCAAAGAAGGTACAGAAATGATCGAACCATTCATCGAACGTATTGAAGGACGTTATTCTAAAGAAACAATTCGTCATCCTGAAACTGATGAAATCATCATCCGTCCAGACGAATTAATCACTGCTGAAATCGCTAAGAAAATCACTGATGCCGGTATTGAACAAATGTACATCCGCTCAGCATTTACATGTAACACACGTCACGGTGTTTGTGAAAAATGTTACGGTAAAAACCTTGCTACTGGTGAAAAAGTTGAAGTGGGTGAAGCAGTTGGTACAATCGCTGCCCAATCAATCGGTGAACCTGGTACCCAACTTACAATGCGTACATTCCATACAGGTGGTGTAGCAGGAAGCGATATCACTCAAGGTCTTCCACGTATTCAAGAGATCTTCGAAGCACGTAATCCAAAAGGTCAAGCTGTGATTACTGAAATCGAAGGTGTCGTTGAAGATATTAAATTAGCAAAAGATCGCCAACAAGAAATTGTTGTTAAAGGTGCTAATGAAACAAGATCTTACTTAGCTTCAGGTACTTCTAGATTAAAAGTAGAAGTCGGTCAATCAGTTGAACGCGGTGAAGTATTAACTGAAGGTTCAATCGAACCTAAGAACTTCCTAGCTGTTGCTGGTTTAAATGCGACTGAAAGTTACTTACTTAAAGAAGTTCAAAAAGTTTATCGTATGCAAGGTGTAGAAATTGATGATAAACACGTTGAAGTAATGGTAAGACAAATGTTACGTAAAGTTAGAATCATCGAAGCTGGTGATACTAAGTTATTACCTGGTTCATTGGTTGACATTCATAGCTTTACAGATGCAAACAGAGAAGCGTTTAAAGAACGTAAACGTCCAGCAACTGCTAAACCAGTATTGCTTGGTATTACAAAAGCGTCTCTTGAAACTGAAAGCTTCTTATCAGCAGCATCATTCCAAGAAACAACTCGTGTACTTACAGATGCAGCAATTAAAGGCAAACGCGACGACTTACTTGGACTTAAAGAAAACGTTATTATTGGTAAGTTAATTCCAGCTGGTACTGGTATGAGACGTTATAGTGACGTTAAATATGATAAAGCTGAAACACCAGTTACTGAAACTGAAGAAGCAGAAATCATTGAATAATTAATGAAATAAAACTGAATTCATATTTATTTCAATATTGACGAGACGGGACTTATCAATCTTTTGAGATGATAGTCTCGCTCTCGTTCTTTATTTTTTATTATTAGTAAAAAGTCTGCAAAATATGTTGACTTAATGCTGATTTAAGTGTTATTATTGAAAAGGTTGATGCAAGCAGAACTTTGGAGGATATTTTAATGTCTAATGAAAAAGTTGCACGCTTTAACAAACAACACTATGTAGTTGGTCTTAAAGAAACGCTTAAAGCGTTAAATAGAGATCAAGTTGCATCTTTGATTATTGCTCAAGACGTTGAGGTACATTTGTTAGCTCGCGTATTTAGTTTAATCAATCATAAAAATATACCTATTACTTATTTTCAAAGCAAGCATGCTTTAGGTAGTTATGTAGGTATTAACGTTAATGCGACTATGGTTGCGTTATTGAATGAGAATTAGTAAGTGTATTGCTTACTAAATTTTATTTAACCTAAAAATGAACCACCTGGATGTGTGGAATTAAAAAGTGAAGAGAGGAGGACATTTCAATGCCAACTATTAACCAATTAGTACGTAAACCTAGACAAAGCAAATCTAAAAAATCAGATTCACCAGCTTTAAACAGAGGTTTTAATAGTAAAAAGAAACAATTTACTAACTTAAATTCACCTCAAAAACGTGGTGTTTGTACTCGTGTAGGTACTATGACACCTAAAAAACCTAACTCAGCGTTACGTAAATATGCACGTGTGCGTTTATCAAACAATATTGAAATCAACGCATACATCCCTGGTATCGGCCATAACTTACAAGAACACAGTGTAGTACTTGTACGTGGTGGACGTGTAAAAGACTTACCTGGTGTGCGTTACCACATCGTACGTGGTGCACTTGATACTTCAGGTGTTGACGGACGTAGACAAGGCCGTTCATTATACGGAACTAAAAAACCTAAAAATTAAGTTTAAGATTGTGTAAATTTTAATTTCAATTTTTAATAATATACTATAATAGGAAGGGAGGATTTTAGTTATGCCTCGTAAAGGATCAGTACCTAAAAGAGACGTATTACCAGATCCAATTCATAACTCTAAATTAGTTACAAAATTGATCAACAAAATCATGTTAGATGGTAAACGCGGAACAGCACAAAGAATTCTTTATTCAGCATTTGACCTTGTAGAACAACGCAGTGGTCGTGATGCTTTAGAAGTATTTGAAGAAGCAATTAACAACATTATGCCAGTATTAGAAGTAAAAGCTCGTCGTGTGGGTGGTTCAAACTACCAAGTACCAGTTGAGGTTCGCCCAGAACGTCGTACTACTCTAGGATTACGTTGGTTAGTTAACTACGCTCGTCTTCGTGGTGAAAAAACTATGGAAGATCGTTTAGCTAACGAAATCTTAGATGCTGCTAATAATACAGGTGGTGCCGTTAAGAAACGTGAGGACACTCACAAAATGGCTGAAGCGAACAAAGCATTCGCTCACTACCGCTGGTAAGATTAAAGCTTTAACCCTGAGTGTGTTCCGTCACATTGGTTTACCAAATAAGATGGCTCATGCTTAGGGCATCGCCATATTCAATAGTACTTATTCAGTAATTACTGGAAGGAGAAAAACAATGGCTAGAGACTTTTCTTTGAAAAACACTCGTAACATCGGTATCATGGCTCACATTGATGCTGGTAAAACAACTACGACTGAACGTATTCTTTACTATACAGGTCGTATCCACAAAATTGGTGAAACACACGAAGGTGCTTCACAAATGGACTGGATGGAACAAGAACAAGACCGTGGTATTACAATCACATCAGCTGCTACAACAGCTCAATGGGATGGCCACCGTGTAAACATTATCGATACTCCAGGACACGTAGACTTCACTGTTGAGGTTGAACGTTCTTTACGTGTACTTGATGGTGCGGTTACTGTACTTGATGCTCAATCAGGTGTAGAACCTCAAACTGAAACGGTTTGGCGTCAAGCTACAACTTACGGTGTACCTCGTATCGTATTCGTAAACAAAATGGATAAATTAGGCGCTAACTTCGACTATTCTGTAAGTACATTACATGATCGTTTAGATGCTAACGCTGCACCTATCCAATTACCAATTGGTGCCGAAGACGAATTTGAAGCTATCATCGACTTAGTAGAAATGAAATGCTTCAAATATACTAATGACTTAGGTACTGAAATTGACGAAATTGAAATCCCTGAAGATCACAAAGAAAGAGCAGAAGAAGCTCGTTCTAATTTAATCGAAGCAGTTGCAGAAACTAACGATGAATTAATGGAAAAATATCTTGGTGATGAAGAAATTTCAGTAGCAGAATTAAAAAATGCTATTCGTCAAGCAACTACTGACGTAGAATTCTACCCAGTACTTTGCGGTACAGCATTCAAAAACAAAGGTGTTCAATTAATGCTGAACGCAGTAATTGACTACTTACCATCACCTTTAGATGTTAAACCAATCGTAGGCCATCGTGCTGAAAATCCTGAAGAAGAAGTAATTGCTAAACCAGACGATTCAGCTGAATTCGCTGCATTAGCATTCAAAGTTATGACTGACCCTTATGTTGGTAAATTAACTTTCTTCCGTGTATATTCAGGTACTTTAACATCAGGTTCTTACATTAAGAACTCAACTAAAGACAAACGTGAACGTGTAGGTCGTTTATTACAAATGCACGCTAACTCACGTCAAGAAATCGACACTGTTTACTCAGGCGATATCGCTGCTGCAGTTGGTCTTAAAGATACAGGTACTGGCGACACATTATGTGGTGAAAAGAATGACATTATCTTAGAATCAATGGAATTCCCTGAACCAGTTATCCACTTATCAGTAGAACCAAAATCTAAAGCTGACCAAGATAAAATGACTCAAGCTTTAGTTAAATTACAAGAAGAAGACCCTACTTTCCATGCACACACAGATGAAGAAACTGGACAAGTTATCATCGGTGGTATGGGTGAGTTACACTTAGACATCTTAGTTGACCGTATGAAGAAAGAATTCAACGTTGAATGTAATGTAGGTGCCCCAATGGTTTCATATCGTGAAACGTTCAAGCAATCTGCACAAGTTCAAGGTAAATTCTCTCGTCAATCTGGTGGTCGTGGTCAATACGGTGATGTTCACATTGAATTCACACCAAACGAAACTGGCGCAGGTTTCGAATTCGAAAACTCTATCGTTGGTGGTGTAGTTCCTCGTGAATACATTCCATCAGTTGAAGCTGGTCTTAAAGATGCTATGGAAAACGGTGTATTAGCTGGTTATCCATTAATCGATGTTAAAGCAAAATTATTTGATGGTTCATACCATGATGTCGATTCATCTGAAATGGCCTTCAAAATTGCTGCATCATTAGCACTTAAAGAAGCTGCTAAAAAATGTGATCCAGTTATCTTAGAACCAATGATGAAAGTAACAATCGAAATGCCTGAAGAATACATGGGTGATATCATGGGTGACGTAACAGCTCGTCGTGGACGTGTTGATGGTATGGAACCTCGTGGTAATGCACAAGTTGTTAACGCTTATGTACCACTTTCAGAAATGTTCGGTTACGCAACTTCATTACGTTCTAACACTCAAGGTCGCGGTACTTACACTATGTACTTCGATCACTATGCAGAAGTTCCAAAATCAATTGCTGATGATATCATCAAAAAAAATAAAGGTGAATAATTAAACTTGTTTTAGCTAGAATTTCTAGGTAAAATACAGCGTAAGCTTATTAATTAAGCGAACATCTTTATGAATTGATTTTTTACTGAAAATGCATTATAAATGAATTATGAATTCTAACAATCATTATGTCTCATGATGGTGAGAAACTATCATGAGAGATAATATTGAAATAACTTTTACTAGAATAGGAGAGATTTAATAATGGCAAAAGAAAAATTTGATCGCTCAAAAGAACATGCCAATATTGGTACTATCGGTCACGTTGACCATGGTAAAACTACTTTAACAGCTGCTATCGCAACTGTATTAGCTAAAAATGGTGACACTGTAGCACAATCATATGACATGATTGACAACGCTCCAGAAGAAAAAGAACGTGGTATCACAATCAATACTGCACACATCGAGTATCAAACTGACAAACGTCACTATGCTCACGTTGACTGCCCAGGACACGCTGACTATGTTAAAAACATGATTACTGGTGCTGCTCAAATGGACGGCGGTATCTTAGTAGTATCTGCTGCTGACGGTCCAATGCCACAAACTCGTGAACACATTCTTTTATCACGTAACGTTGGTGTACCAGCATTAGTAGTATTCTTAAATAAAGTTGACATGGTTGACGATGAAGAATTATTAGAATTAGTTGAAATGGAAGTACGTGACTTATTATCTGAATACGACTTCCCAGGTGACGATGTACCTGTAATCGCTGGTTCAGCATTAAAAGCTTTAGAAGGCGATGCTCAATACGAAGAAAAAATCTTAGAATTAATGCAAGCAGTTGATGATTACATTCCAACTCCAGAACGTGATTCTGACAAACCATTCATGATGCCAGTTGAGGACGTATTCTCAATCACTGGTCGTGGTACTGTTGCTACAGGCCGTGTTGAACGTGGTCAAATCAAAGTTGGTGAAGAAGTTGAAATCATTGGTATCCATGACACTTCTAAAACAACTGTTACTGGTGTAGAAATGTTCCGTAAATTATTAGACTACGCTGAAGCTGGTGACAACATTGGTGCATTATTACGTGGTGTTGCTCGTGAAGACGTACAACGTGGTCAAGTATTAGCTGCTCCAGGTTCAATCACACCTCACACAAAATTTAAAGCAGACGTATACGTTTTATCTAAAGACGAAGGTGGACGTCACACTCCATTCTTCACAAACTATCGTCCACAATTCTATTTCCGTACTACTGACGTAACTGGTGTTGTTAACTTACCAGAAGGTACAGAAATGGTTATGCCTGGTGACAACGTTGAAATGACAGTAGAATTAATCGCTCCTATCGCGATTGAAGACGGTACTCGTTTCTCAATCCGTGAAGGTGGACGTACTGTAGGATCAGGCGTTGTAACTGAAATCATCGAATAATTTTAATTATTCCTTATTTCTAAATGAGACTCCCTATTGGGAGTCTTTTTTTATTTTTGTAAATGTCATATTTACATTTTAATCTTATTTCTAGTTTTCAGATTATGCTTTTTCAATCTCATCTTAATAATAATAAAAAATGCCTATGACCAACTCAATGTAAGAGTAATCATAGACATACAAAATCTAAATAAATTTATTCAATTTTAAAATACTTGTTCAATTTCTAAAATCTTTAAAAACTCACTAGCCGCATATTTAAATGCAGACTCATCTATATCAAAGTGAGGATTATGATGTGGCGCTGTTATACCTTTGTCTGGATTACCACATCCAGTTAAGAAAAACGCACCTGGACGTACTTTTAAATAGTGAGAGAAATCCTCACCAATCATCATTAATTCAGATTCATTAAAACGTAAATGTAAATCATTCGCTGCTTGTTTAACAACTTCAAATGCATTTACATGATTATGTACAGGTAAATAACCACGAATGTATTCCAAGTCATAAGTTATGTCGTTTGCTAACGCAAGTCCTTGTAATAACTTATCCATTTTATTGTGTATATGAGTTTGAAGTTCAGTGTCAAATGTTCTCACAGTACCTTTACAAAAAGCACTATCAGGAATAACACTATCCGATGATCCCGCTTGAATCATTCCGAATGTGAGCACTGCTTCTTTTACAGGATCAATTGTTCTAGATATGATCTTTTGCGCACTTAGGATAAACTCAGCCATAATAACGATAGGATCAATGGTTTCATGTGGTTTAGCACCATGACCACCTTTACCTTTGATTGTAACTGAGAATTCATCTGGTGATGCCATAATAGCACCAGGTCTTGAATATATTGTTCCAGTACGGTAACCACTCCATAGATGTGTACCATAAATTTTGTCTACACCATTTAAGCAACCATCATCAATCATTTCTTGAGAACCACCAGGCATAATTTCCTCACCATATTGGAAGATAAAAACCACGTTTCCTTTTAATAAATGGCGATGTTCATGTACAATTTCAGCGACACCCAATAAAATAGCTGTATGTCCGTCATGACCACACGCATGCATAAAGCCATCATTTTTAGATTTATAAGGTACATCGTTAAGTTCTTGTACCGGCAAAGCATCAAAGTCAGCGCGAAATGCCACAGTAGGGCCATTTTCTTTTCCTTTAAACGTTGCTTTAATGCCATTACGGCCAATAGGTGATTCGATCTCGCAATCAAGATGACTGAGCTGATTTAGAATATAATTATGCGTCCAAGTTTCCTCGAAAGAAGGTTCAGGATATTGATGCATATATCGGCGCATCTGTATCATTCTATTTTCCTTATTACTGGCTAATTGAAACCAATCTAACACATTAACCACTTCTTCCTAATTATTATGAATTTTAGTATATCAAATTCTAATACAACTCAATAGTTTAATTATTTATTTTTTGAAAAATGAAGTAAAAAATACATGTTGTATGAACAGTTGTACATGACGTAAAGAATATGCAATATATTGAATTTACTGGAATGATAGTGCTTTCATGTTGAAGGAAAATCAGTTATGATTATGTTGATATAAAAAATACAAAGGGGATATGAATATGGTTCAATCACTACACAATTTCTTAGAAGAAAATATTCAATATTTAAAAGATAATGGATTATATAACGAAATCGATTCTATTGAAGGTGCTAATGGTCCAGAAATCACAATCAATGGGAAACAATATATTAACTTATCATCAAACAACTACTTAGGACTGGCGACAAATGAAGATTTAAAATCTGCAGCTAAACATGCTATCGATTCACACGGTGTTGGTGCTGGTGCTGTACGTTCAATCAACGGTACATTAGACCTACACGATGAATTAGAAGAGACTTTAGCTAAATTCAAAGGTACTGAAGCAGCTATCGCTTATCAATCAGGTTTCAACTGTAACATGGCAGCTATTTCAGCAGTAATGAACAAAAACGATGCGATTCTTTCAGATGAATTAAACCATGCTTCAATTATTGATGGTTGTCGTCTATCTAAAGCTAAAATCATCCGTGTTAACCACTCAGATATGGATGACTTAAGAGCTAAAGCAAAAGAAGCTGTAGAATCTGGTCAATATAATAAAGTAATGTACATTACTGATGGTGTATTCAGTATGGATGGAGACGTTGCTAAATTACCAGAAATCGTTGAAATTGCTGAAGAATTCGGTTTAATTACTTATGTTGATGATGCACATGGTTCAGGCGTTATGGGTAAAGGTGCAGGTACGGTTAAACATTTTGGCTTACAAGATAAAATTGACTTCCAAATCGGTACACTTTCTAAAGCTATCGGTGTAGTTGGCGGTTACGTAGCAGGAACTAAAGAATTAATTGATTGGTTAAAAGCTCAATCACGTCCATTCTTATTCTCAACTTCTTTAGCACCTGGAGATACAAAAGCAATTACAGAAGCTGTGAAAAAATTAATGGCTTCTACTGAATTACACGATCAATTATGGGATAACGCTAAATATTTAAAAGATGGTTTAGAAAAACTCGGATTCAATACTGGTGAATCAGAAACACCAATTACACCAGTTATTATTGGTGATGAAAAAGAAACTCAAGAATTTAGTAAACGTCTTAAAGATGAAGGCGTATATGTAAAATCTATCGTATTCCCAACAGTACCTCGTGGTACAGGTCGTGTAAGAAACATGCCTACAGCAGCACATACAAAAGAAATGTTAGATAAAGCAATTGCTGCTTATGAAAAAGTTGGTAAAGAATTAGGCACTATTAAATAATTTAAAATAGAAGATAGAATTTTTAGGCTGGGATGATATTCATTGTCCCAGTCTTTTTATTGTTACAAAAAGCTGTTTTTGAAATTTATGCTTTGTTTTTAAGTGAGGAACAGATTAGTATTTTGGTAAAATTGTTTTATAACGAATAATTGTAAAATATGAAGTGACAAACTAAAACAATATTAGCTTATAGTGCAGAAGGAGGGATACTCGTGTTACGTTTAAGACAATTGAGTTATGCAGATAAAGATGCTTTAACGAAGTACCTCCAAGAATGGTATGTGAATGGTGAACCAATAGTGCCTTCAAACACTGACATGTCAAGGTATGAATCATTTGAGAGTATGGTAGACCGTCTAAACAGTACTGAAGTTGATGAAGACTGGGTACCGACGACAACATTATTTTGCTTCGAGGATGAGATGATTGTTGGTGCAGTCGATATTCGTCATTACTTGAATCAACGCTTAGTAAACATAGGTGGTCATGTAGGTTACGGAGTGTGTAAGTCACGTAGAGGACAAGGTATTGCTTCGTTGATGCTGCAAGAGGCTAAAGCTTTTCTAAAAGAAATAGGCGTAGATAAAGTGTTAATGACTACAAATCCCAAAAACGTTGCCTCTCAAAAAGTGATCAAACATAGTGGTGGTTATGAAATTGAATCTTACGTTAAAAAGAATGGAAATTTGGTCAGTCGGTTTGAAATTCCTAATGATTGAAGGTTAGATGAATGAAGGATTTAAAAGTAGTATATGCATTGATACAAAATGAAGAGGGAAACGTGTTATTAGTTCATAATACAGATGGTGGCGGATGGTCATTACCAGGTGGCAAAGTTGAATACGGTGAAACTTTAGTTGAAGCGCTAAAGCGTGAAGTTAGAGAAGAAACAGGATTATTCGTTGAAGTTAACGACATAGTAAGTGTTAATGAGGGTAAATCGACACAGATGAATGTTCATACACTTTTTATCATGTTCAAAGCACAGGTTCAAGATTATACAACAGACATACAAATGAAAGATGAAATTTCGACATTAGGTTGGTTCTCGATTCCAGAAGCTGATGAAAAGTTAATCTATTATCATCATAGTTTGAATGCGTTTTTAAATAATAAGGCTACTTATTATGATGAGGGTTTCGTGGATTGAAATGTGAAAAAGAGGATGAGCCAAATATAATATTTTAATCATTCATAGTACATTTGCAGAAGCTAACTCAACTGAAAAGACACTTAAATCAAACACATTAAAATTTTTAGTACATTTAAGAGTGAAATCTAGCTAAAGAATTTAAAAGATTAATGAATAAAGCAAATTAGAGTGGCACAACGATTTCGTCGTGCCACTCTAGGCGTCAAAAGTTTATAAATAGTTTCATAATAAGCATGAAATCTCAAGGCTACACTTCTGTGCAAGACTTTTATTTATAGTAATAAGATAGCACCATTAACATATAAGCACAATACTAAATTAATACTTTAATCAAATTAACTTAACACAAACATGTTTTTGAAATAATTGTATTGATAATGCCATTTAACAATGACAATTTGGTGTTTTGACGGGTAAAAGATAAATAGATATTAAATATAAAGTGGAGGTATCAGACATGTTAGTTTTGAATGAACAAGACCAGCAATCATTATTAGACATGAAAGAAGTCATTGATGAAGTTGCGAATTCATTAAAGGCATTTTCAGAAGGGAAGACAGACACACCGTTAAGGTATGTCTTACCATTTAATGAAGGAAATAGATATTTAGTTATGCCAGCATTATCTGATGATCTTAAAGTGGTTGGTATTAAAACAGTTACATTTGCGCCAGATAATCCTAAAAAAGGCAAAAAGACAATTACAGGATCAGTGTTATTAAGTGATTATGAAACTGGTGAAACATTAGCTGTATTAGATGGCAGTTATTTAACTAAGATTCGTACAGGTGCTATCTCTGGGGTAGCAACTAAATACTTAGCACGAGAAGATGCTAAAACACTATGTGTTATTGGTTCTGGTGATCAAGCACAAGGACTAATTGCTGCAGTAATGGCAGTTAGACATATCGATACAATTCACTTTTCGAGTCGTACTAAGGAAAATGCAGAACGTTTAGCTCAAGAAGTAGCTAATAATTATAATGTATCGACGAAAGTCTTTGAAGAAGCGGATGATGCGATGGAAGAGGCTGACGTTGTTGTAACTGCGACAAATTCTAATCATCCGGTATATTCACATTCATTACACCCCGGCGTTCATTTAAACGCAGTAGGTTCATTTAAACCAAATATGCAGGAATTACCATCAGAGTCTATGTTAGTAGCTAATAAAATTGTTGTTGAGTCAGTAGAAGCTGCGATGGAAGAAACTGGCGATTTAAAGGTACCTCAAGAAGAAGGCATTATAACGAAAGATTCATTACATGGAGAATTAGGGGATATCGTAGCTGGTAAAGTTTCAGGACGTGAAGATGATAAGGAAGTAACGCTGTTTAAATCAGTAGGGTTAGCAATTGTAGATATCGTTGTTGCTAATTATTTCTATAAAAAAGCAGTAGCAAATAAAGAAGTATAATGCTGAAGTAGTTTTAATATTGTAAGGAAATTGCAAGTGTAAGTATGTAATTTTAAATAAATAGGCTGCCGGGCCACTAAAAATTAAAGTATTCACATTAAATAACTTACTGTGAGTACCTACACTTTTTAAAAATTATAAAGAAACCGTGTAAATGACATATTGTTAATTGTCATCTACACGGTTTTAAATTTGTAATTATGCTGATTTTTTACGAGTTCGGATGTAAATTAATCCTGTTCCTGCTACTACTAATATAATAGCGATACCATGTTCTAAACTACCATCTTTCAAACCTGCATTTGGTAATGATGTGATTGCGCCATGTTGTTGTGTAAACATAAGATTTGAATTTTTAGAAGCATTACTATTAGTAGTTATTAGTGTCTCATTATAAAAATTATCTTTAGGATTTATTTGAACTGGGAATTTAATGACATCTTTACAATGTTGTGAATGACTTGCATTACCAGTCAATTGGTCTCGTGTTCCTTTGTTGTTATTAGAAATACTCACTAAGTTTGAAGTAGGGTGATGTTCGATTGCATTTCCTTTTATGTTGTTAGTATGCATCTTGTCGGTAGTGCTTGGAATGACAATATTATCATTAGTGCTATTATGAGTTTGATTATTGTTAGCTGGGATTTCAATTACGTTGTCATTATCTTTTTGATGGTCTTTATTAGGGAATTCAATGACATTATCTTTATTAGAAGAATCAGCTTCATTATCGTCTTTAATTTTGTCATCATTATCATTAATATGACCAGTATTGTCTTTGTCATCATTGTTTGAATCTGGTGTTTGTTGTTGACCATCATGTCCATTAGTTGAATGATTATTATCATTATCTTCTTTACTAGTGTCTGGTTGTTCATTACTTTCTGGTAGACCATTAATGATACGTACAGGTTCTTCGGTATTGTATTGATTTAAATCTGTATTCTTAATATATTGAGCGACAACTGCATCTAGAGAAATGCCCTCCTCACGTTGTCCACCAAACATATCATAGCCATCTCCTTGATTAGCTGTGAAGTCATTAGTAGTTACATAGTAAGTACGGTTAGGATTTAGATCTTCATATTCTCCATTCTCTTTATTCAGTACCTTGATTGCATTAATGCGTTGGCCAGATGCTTTATTGATATCATAATATACTCTGAGTGAGTCAGATACTTGTAAGAATCCTCCATTTGCACCTAAGACTTTCTTACCATCTTGAGTTTCAGTATCAGCACTTAAACTGTGTTCAAATGCTTTTTCAACATCTGAACCTTTCACTTGAATTTGAGAAATTAAATTACCGAATGGTAACACTGTTATGATGTCATTTTCAGTAACCTCACCTTTTTCAATTGAAGCTCGAATACCACCACCGTTAGTGATTGCGAAATCAGGTTGATGTGAGAAGTTCTTTGAGGCATATGCTTCCATAGCATCCGTAATAAGGTTACCTAAGTTTGTTTCTTGCGTGCGCGCTTGAGCACGTTCACCATTTAACGTCACTGTATTATTAGGTATAACAACTGTTGATGTTTCTTTTAAGAAGTCGTCATTTGCCTTTTTAGTTTGTGCATCAATTTGTGGGTCAGGTGTGATATCTTTGGCGTCCGCTACATTGATTAACGATGCATTGATATCAGACGCTTTTTGATTTTGAAAAGTAAAATCCACACGTCCTACATTTGCTAGTGCAGTACCAGTTTGAGCGAGTACATTATTAGTACCATAATGTTCACCGTTATCAATCACGGTATGTGAGTGACCATCTAATACGAAGATAGGTTGTTTAAATGAACCGTCTTTCGTAAGTTGATCAATTAAATAATCTCCACGCCAAGTTTTTTGCGTCGATTTATCTACACCTAAGTGCGATAAGATAACGAATACATCGACATTGTTTTTAATCTCATTCATGGCTTGTTTGACACTAGTTAATGGGTCTTTAAATTCAACACCTTCAACAGCAGTAGGCGACGTTTTAGTTTTTGTTTCAGGTGTCGTGACACCTACAATACCATAACGGACATTGTTTTTAGTTACTGTAGTTGAAGGATCAAATACACGTTTACCATTTTTGTAGATATTAGAAGAAACAATAGGGAAGTTTAATTGTTTCTGCAATTTAAGTAATTGATCATAACCAAAGTCAAATTCATGGTTTCCGACAGTCATTGCATCATAGCCAACGCTATTCATAGCTTTGGCCATTTCTTCTCCCTTTGAATTGTTAGAAACAGGTAAACCTTGAAAAGCATCTCCTGAATCCACCATTAAATCCGGATTATATTTGTCTTTAAGACCTTTTACTTTAGCCATACCGATGACTCTTCCATCATCCTCTACAAATCGGCCATGAATATCATTTGTATGTAAAATTGTATGTTCATTTGTGTTGTCAGAAGTTGCTGCCATTCTTTTGTTGACAGTCACATGTTGAGATTTCGGTGCTGCTTGTTCTGATGTAGTATTGCTTTTTTTAAACACTTGCTTTGAAGCAGGTGTAGATTGTTGTGATTCTGGAACATTACTCTTTTGCTGTTGTTGAGTTGGTTCTTGAGGTGTTTGTTTAACTTTAGTGGAAGTAGATTCTTTTGTAGTTTCTACTTGCATAGACTTGCTTTGATCCGACGTCGAAGGAGAAGGTTTTACCTTCGTATCATGGGATTGCGATGTATTATTTTCATTTGAAGCAGGTTCAGGTTTAGCTTTTTCTTGTGAAGATGTATTATTTTCGTTTGTAGTAGGTTCAAGTGTAGCTTTTTCTTGTGAAAAGGCAGAACCTTGAGATGAATTATTATGCTTCTCTGAAGTAGTGTTTTGTGTTGTAGACGTTTCAACATTAAGATGTGAAGTTGTTTCAGACGAAGGTGTGGCTTGGTCATTATGTGAAACGTTGTTTGACTCAAGGGATAAAGGTTTATTAGTAGATTCAATGTTAGCTGATGATGCTTCTTTTGAAGCCGATTGTGGTACTTCTGCGGTAGCTGTTGTGTTAGTAGCCTGTGTTGCCTGAGATTCAGCCGCATAAGAGGTACCAGTGGTGATACCAAATACGATAAAACATAAAACTAAAAGTGGAATAAGATATCGCTTCATATTTGCCTCCTTTATTAGATGAAATTTACATTCTCATATTAGCATAAGTCGCAAAGCCTTAAGCTTACTCATTAAATTATTTACAATAATTTTAAAAACAATTAATAAATATAACGTTATGAAGAGTATGTATCTCTGACTTTTCAAAAATAAAGTGAATTTAAAAGAGTGTACTTTGTGAGTATACAAGAAAGCGCTTTTATATTATAATAAGCATGTAAATAGGGAGTATGTCCACCTTAAAAGGACAATCATTCGTGGTAAACACACAAAGGGAGTTTTTTATTTATGGAAAGAATCGTTATTACAGGAGCACTTGGTCAAATTGGTACTGAGTTGGTATTAAAATGTAGAGAAATTTACGGAAATGACAATGTATTAGCTACGGATATTAGAGAGCCAGAAGAAGATTCACCAGTTAACAATGGTCCGTTTGAAGTATTAGATGTTACAAATCGTGAAGCTATGATGGCAATCGTTGAGAACTTCAAAGCAGATACGTTAATGCATATGGCTGCATTATTATCAGCGACTGCTGAGAAAAATCCTTTATTAGCATGGGATTTAAATATGGGCGGTCTAATGAACGCATTAGAAACAGCTAGAACGTATGAATTACATTTCTTCACACCAAGTTCAATTGGTGCATTTGGTGATTCAACGCCTAAGAAAGATACACCACAAAATACAATTCAACAACCTACTACAATGTATGGTGTGAACAAAGTTGCTGGTGAGTTATTATGCCAATACTATTTCACAAAATTTGGTGTCGATACGCGTAGTGTGAGATTCCCAGGACTTATCTCTCATGTTAAAGAACCAGGTGGCGGTACTACTGATTATGCTGTTGAAATTTATTTTGAAGCGGTTAGAAAAGGTCGTTACACAAGCTATATTGCTAAAGACACATACATGGATATGATGTATATGGATGATGCAATTGATGCAATTATTAAATTAATGGAAGCAGATAGCGATAAACTTGTAACACGTAATGGCTATAACTTAAGTGCTATGAGTTTTGAACCTGAGCAAATTAAAGCTGAAATCCAAAAACATTATCCTGACTTCGCATTGGATTATGAAGTAGATCCAGTACGTCAAGCAATTGCTGATAGCTGGCCAGATAATATTGATACAAGCTATTCTCGTAAAGAGTGGGGCTTTAACCCTAAATACGATTTAGCTGGTATGACTGAATTAATGTTAAAAGCAATTGAAGAAAAAGAACAAAATAAATAAAGTGTGACTGTCATACAAGTCATATAACACAGAACCTCAGACGAAATGTTTGAGGGTTTCTTTTTTTATCCAAAATTAGTTAGTAATGGTCATTAAAAATTTGCTAAAGTATGTTATTTTTAAAGAAAGGGTTTACAATTAGTATTTAGTTTGAATTTTTAGAAAATTCATTGAATCAACATTACGAGATTGCTATAATTTAATATACTATCACTAACTAAGATTTATTTAGGAGGCTTTCATCATGTCAGAAAAAGTTAAATTTGAACAACGCGACTCGCTTAAAGAAAAACCAGAAGGTAATTTAGGATTCGGTCAATACTTTACAGATTATATGTTAAGTTTTGATTATGATGTAGATAAAGGTTGGCATGATTTAAAAATTATTCCTTACGCACCATTCGAAGTTTCACCAGCTGCACAAGGTCTTCACTATGGACAAGCGGTATTTGAAGGTTTAAAAGCATATAAACATGAAGGAGAAGTTGTATTATTTAGACCAGATCAAAACTTCAAACGTATTAATGATTCATTAGCACGTTTAGAGATGCCTAAAGTAGATGAGGAATTATTACTAGAAGGTTTAAAACAATTAGTAGACGTTGAACGTGATTGGGTACCTGAGGGAGAAGGACAATCATTATATATCCGTCCATTTGTATTTGCGACTGAAGGCATTTTAGGAGTAAGAGCATCTCATCAATACAAATTATTAATCATTTTATCTCCATCAGGCGCATATTATGGCGGAGACACATTAAAAACAACTAAAATTTACGTTGAAGATGAATATGTTCGTGCCGTACGTGGTGGTGTAGGATTCGCTAAAGTAGCAGGTAACTATGCAGCAAGTTTATTAGCACAAACAAATGCTAATAATTTAGGCTATGATCAAGTATTATGGTTAGACGGTGTAGAACAAAAATATGTTGAAGAAGTTGGTAGTATGAACATCTTCTTCGTTGAAAATGGTAAATTAGTTACACCTGCTTTAAATGGAAGTATCTTACCAGGTATTACACGTAAATCAATCATTGAATTAGCTAAAGAGTTAGGCTATGAGGTTGAAGAACGTAAAGTGTCAATCGAGGAATTATTCGAAGCTTACGACAAAGGTGAATTGACTGAAGTATTCGGTTCAGGTACAGCAGCAGTTATTTCTCCAGTCGGTACATTAAAGTATGAAGATAGAGAAATCGTTATTAACAATAACGAGCCAGGAGAAATTACTAAAAAATTATACGACACATATACTGGCATCCAAAGTGGTAAATTAGAAGATACGCATGGTTGGCGAGTCGTAGTTCCAGAATATAAATAATTATTAGATATAAAGCTAGAAACGTTGATATGAAACGGTTTCTAGCTTTTTGTTTTATTGCGAAGGTCTAAATATATGATTGCTGATCTATTATTAGAAATAGATAGTAGGATGTCGAATGTATTAATCTATTTTTGATAAAATACAGATGAAACATTTATTTATAAATTAATAATTTGATTAAGGAGTACTAAATAGTGGCTCATATCATAATGCTGATTGTAACTATTATTTGCATTGTCCTTATTATATATAATTTAGTAAAAGATGGTCCCATTATCAATGTGTTTTTAATAGCAGTTATTCAATCGATAATTTTATTTTTAATACGTTATTTATGGATAAATCAATCTTGGAAAGA
>OBXP01000042.1_pt1 | contig 26560 bp, 27 predicted proteins | sample 1476661 | NCBI WGS metagenome assembly OBXP01 (sample SAMEA2580179, study PRJEB22360) | human gut metagenome | biome: human gut; feature: human-associated habitat; material: faeces | place: Denmark | collected 2008/2010 | reverse complement strand
TCACATTAACTTTAATGAATCACTTCACAGTCTTGACTTCTAAAATTAAAAATACTAAATTAAATATATAGTATAAAAATATGCACTAGGGGTGTTTACAAACTGAGATGGAGTCTTACTCCGAACCCTTTGAACCTGAACTAGATGGTACTAGCGTAGGAAAGTGTGGACGAAATCGTAGATAACTTGATTAAGGTCTAGATATGTCATGCCTTATTTCATATAAACTCACATCTATCATTTACGTAACTTTTCTATAGTGAAGGTTGCGTATTTTTTACTTTAAAAAAGTGACAGAGGTGACCGCCAGACAATTTTATCATAGTAGCGAAAATGTCATGTTGAAATAAGCATTGTCTGAGAGAAGCTTAGACTAGAAATATTGTAGAAAATTCATTTTATTTATCCAATTTATTTATCCATATAATAGAAATTAACGTAAAGTCGGTGATGCTAACTTAGGGGCGTCACCGACTTCTTTATTGCAATTAAAAAGAGTGAGACATTCGTCTCACTCTATAAACGACTCAACTATTAATATTTATATGGGTCGTTATCTTTTTTATCTTTCAATTTGTCCGCTTCATCACGTACAAAGTCGTTATCTTTATGATGATGTCGATCTTTATCAAAATCATTTAAATCTTTATGTGCTTCATCTTGATATCTATCACTACGAGAACCAAATTGACTACGTTCTTCATTGTCATGATTATGATTGTGCTCTTGATTTTGATTAAAATTATTGTCTTTACGGTCATCTGAAGACCACTCTACATCATTACGACGGTTAAAGTCTTCATTTGAACGATGTAAGTCATCACGACGATTAGACTCTTGATAATCATTACGCTCTAAATTAGAACGGTTACGTTTATTGTCATAACGATTGTTATCATTGTGATTTGAAAGGTCATGACTACCATTATGAACATCATCATTAGAATAATGTTCTTTAATATCTCTTTGTTCCTTCGCTTTATCTTCTTCATCTAAGATAAACGCATTGTTTTGAGCGTTAACATCTTTATCATCATGATGATTGTCACGACGATTGTTATAGTCATTATCACGGTCGTGTTCACGGTGTGCGTTATGATTGTGACGATTGTCATTAAACTCATTGTTATGACGATCGTTATATCTGTCATCATGACGGTTATCACGATCATAATCGCGTCGGTCATCATTTTGGTCATCATGACGGTTGTTATCATGATCATGATTACGACTATTATTATGGTTGTTATTATCATAATAGCCATTAGCATAACTATCTTTTTTCTTACCTTTTCTTACAAGTAGCATAATACCAGCTACGATCCAAAGAATAACACTAATCCAGTTAGACATTAATGCAATTAGACCTGCAATAATTAGTAAGATACCTGCAATTTTAGGTTTTTTACTAATTAAAATACCGCCAATAATTGCTAAAATTAGTGAAATTACAGCACCCCAAGTTAAGAAACTAAAGAAACTACCTAAAACATCAATACCTTGATTCAATTCTGAAGTAGATACTGAGTTACCTTGCTTTTGAGATTCACTAATCATTTGATCTTTAAAGTTACTATTTCCCATTAAAGGTTTAAGAACTAAGAACATGATTGCAGCTAATGCTTGCAATACAACCCCTAACCAAGTAAGGATATGTTCGACTGTGCGTTTAATCTTGTTATTTTGTGTGTAATGTGATGTATAATCGTTTGTTTGATTAGCCATTTTTACGCCTCCTTTTTTGTTGTATACCCTACCGATGATTAGGTTACACTTAATTTTTAAAAAGTATGGCAAATTTCTAATACGCAATTTAGTGATAACGGTTAACAATCATGTAATAAATACGCGATGTAACCCAATACATTAAGGCATATATAACTACAACTGAAATTATCACACCGACATAACTTGTCACAAACACACCAACATGATTAACATTTAGAATACCTAAAACGTTAAATATTATTTTTGAAGCAAAGATGACATGAATCGTAGCGACAATAATCGGCAATGCAAATATCCATATAATTTGTTTATTAATGGTATCTTTAATTCTGTCATTATCTATACCAACGTGCTGCATGATTTGATAATTCTTACGGTCCTCATAGCCTTCAGCAACATTTTTATAATACATCATTAAGAATGTGCCAATGAAAAGAATGATAGACACTACCGTTCCAATAAAGATAAGTCCTCCATTGATTTCATACAACGTGCCTGCCACTTCTTTTTTATCATCAATATTCACTTTATACCGTTGGATTAATTGATTTTTCACTTTATCAAAGTCGGTTGTGTGCTTTGTCATGATGTTAAAATGCATAAATGTATTTTGAACTTTCTGTGTGCCATGACGGTCGTTCTTATCAGCATTCACATAATAATTGGTTAATTGTTGAAATGTCTTATCATCTGGCGTAACCACTGTTAACGCTCCTGGAACTGGATACGAATAATTATGGCCATTTAACTGTTTGATGTTGAATTGATTCCCCATCATTGTTGCCTTGCTTAGCTTTTTAAATGGTTGATTTAAACTTTCAAATCCTAATTCCTCATGTTTCAACTTAACCTTCTTCGTGTTTAGCTCATTATAATCGTGTTGTGTCATAATCACGAGATAGGCACTATTAATCGTCATATTATAATCTTTATTATTGCGATGTTTAAATAATCCTGGTTGTTTGTAATCCACCGCAATCAGTGAAACTGCATTCTTTTTAAAGAAATCAACTTTAGCATGATCTTTAATATCACGTTCCAAACGACGCACTTTCTCCTGCGTCTTCTTATTATTGTGAAGATTTCCATCTATTGAAACTCTATATTGATCCGACATAATAGAATCGACCTGATCCGATATCCCTCGATAAGTTGAAATCGTCATACCCACAGTAACAATTAGAAATGTACATAACATCGTGATGCTTGCAAGTCCAATCGCATTTGAATTCATCCTAGACTGCAATCCTGAAATGGTAAAAAAGTATTTGGGATTATAATACATTTTAGGGATTCGTTTTAACCAATCTAATAGTAAAACGCCTAACGATAAATATAAGCAATATGTCCCAATCATAACCAAGCCAATTGCACCGAACAAATCATATAACGAGCGTAATACCATTTGATTAGAGAGCGCAATGTGATAACTGCTAAATAACGTAACAATTCCAATAACTAGTAATGCGTATAATACAAATTTGGGTAACTTTCTTTCAGCTCTCTGACGTTGATGTATTAATTTAATAGGACTTTGGAATAATATTTTTAAATTGTTAATCAAGAATAAAAATAACATCACCGCTGCTAAAATAATTAAAGTAATGCACATCGCTTTCACATTAAAGGGATAATCTAATAGCGACATGCCCGTTTGATGCATCAATTTATTCATAAGCATAAAGATTAATACGCCAAAGAGATATCCACCAGTTATACTGATAAGTGCAATTAAAACATATTGATATACCATCTCGATGAGCATAATCATCCGGAAATGTTTCTTCTCCATTCCGAGTATCATATTCATCGCAAGTTCCTGTTGACGTCGTTTCATCATGAAGCGGTTGGCATATAAAATAAATATAAAACCCAAGACACTCATAAAGAAATTTCCTACACCAATAAATATAGGTAATAGCTGACTTCGCTTTTGGACATAGTCATTCATATTTAAAGATAATAGAATAAATTCCGTTGCGAACATGATGCTCAGTGCTAATATAAAGGGCATAATCACATGTCTCTGCATCTTGAAATTTTGAGCTATCATCTTCCAAAGCATGTGTATGGTCATGTTAGTCCCCACTTTCATTTAAAATAGCCAAACTATCAGCGATACGCTTTTGGAAATCTTGTTGCGATTCTTCCCCTCTGTAAATTTCATGATACAAACGTCCATCTTTAATAAATAATACTCGTTTAGCATAAGACGCATCGATAGTTGAATGTGTTACCATTAATATCGTTTGCGTATTATCATTAATTTCTCGAAATAGCGTCATGATTTGTTTCGAAGTCTTTGAATCGAGCGCACCGGTCGGCTCATCGGCGAGCAGTAAATCGGGTTCATTGATTAATGCTCGACCAATCGCAATTCGTTGTTGTTCTCCACCAGAAACTTGATACGGATATTTAGAAAGTAATTTCTCAATACCTAATTTAGAACTTAGCGTATTCATACGCTGTTCCATTACTTTATGCGAGCGGTTAGCAAGCACAAGTGGCATTAAGATGTTATCTCGATTCGTCATAGTTGGTAAGACATTGAAATCTTGAAAAACAAAGCCAAGGTTATCACGACGGAAATGCGCAATTTGCTTATTACGTAGCTTACGAATATCTTGATTGTTAATAGTGATGTTGCCTTCAGACACTTTATCAAACGTTGCAATTAAGTTTAATAATGTGGATTTACCTGAACCCGACTCACCCATAATGGCTACAAATTCTCCCTTATCAACTGTAAATGAAATGCCATTCAGCGCAGTAGTCGCATTTAACCCCCTGCCAAACGTTTTCTTTACATTTTTAACGTCTAATAACATTGCTTCACCCTCGCTCTCTTTAATTATTTTTTATAAAATGGCCACAATGAAAATGTAATCCAATAATTGAAAAATAGCAGACCTCAAGTTCCTTTTGTTATCTCTATCATAAAACAAAAAAACGCCAACAACATTGATAATTTCTTACAGATGTTGTTGGCTAGCTTACAATATTGAAAGTTTAATTATTTTTCGGGAAATAAATACTAAATGCCGTACCTTTGTTCAACTCAGACTGTACATCTACATAATGATGTAAATGTTGAGAGATATGTTTAACAATAAACAATCCAATGCCTGATGAATTAGCATTCAATCGACCATTATATCCTGAATAGCCTTTATCAAAGATCTTCGGTAAGTCAGCTTGACTAATACCGACGCCATTATCACGAATAGTTAATACATGCTGTTGTTGGTCAAACGTAATCCAAATGTCCTTACCTCGTGCATACTTCAATGCATTATTTAGAATCTGTTCAATCATTATTGAACACCATTGTGCATCAGTCAGAACTTCATCCTCACACCGTTCATAATGAATCTTTGTCTTCTGATCAATAAATTGAATAGAATATTTCATAATTAATGGACGGACAAGGTCATTAATCTTCACTTTTGAAAAGGACATATCCGTTTCCTGGTTCATCAATTTTAAATAACTTAACGCTAAACTTGTATAATTATCAATTTGAATAATTTCTTGCCGCACTCGATTGACGACATTATCTTCATTACGCTCTAACAACAATTTAGATGCTGTAATAGGTGTCTTCATTTGATGAACCCATGTTAAGAAGTAATTCTCCACATTAGCTTGATATTCAGTCTGATCACTTTTTACCTGTTGCAATTCATGCTCTAGTTCATGAATAGTATCTGCCATCTGTACTTGTTCTTTAAATCCACTTAATTGAACTAACCAATAAATTATCATGATGAATAGCATAATTCCGGCGCCTAATAGAAACGCACTCAATGGCAGATTAAATAGAAAGAAGATAAGTAAGAATAATAATATACATGTAATAACTATAATGATTTCATTTAATATCGATTTAATAAAAGCTTTCAGCATAATTAAGACACCTTATATCCCACATTCTTCTTAGTTTCAATTAAATCTACAACACCTATCGATTGTAATTTCTTACGCAATCGTGTCATATTGACCGCTAAAGTATTGTCATCTATAAAATTCTCAGACTCCCAACACTTCTCAATCAATGCGGTACGGCTGACATACTTACCTTCATTGCGGAACAACATATTTAAGATTTGTAATTCAGTAAAAGACAATTGAACCGATTCGTCTTCATGGTAAAGTGTTGCTTCATCTACAACAAGTTTGCAATTTTTAACAGTAACTTCATTATTAGACACTGCTAAATCATACGTTCTACGTAATAATGCTTGAATCTTAGTTACAGTTAACGATAAATTAAATGGTTTCTCGATAAAGTCATCGCCGCCCATTTGAATTGCCATAATTTGATCCATATTGTCGGTTCTTGAACTAATAAACATAATCGGTACATTAGAAGTCTTACGTATCTCCTGACACCAGTGATAGCCATTGAATGTCGGTAGATTGATATCGAGCAATACGAGTTGTGGTTGATTTGCATGAAATACGTCGATAATATTATCAAATTGTTTAGCCACGATGACCTCATAATTCCATTTCGATAACTCTTGCTCTAAACTTTCTGCAATGATAAAATCATCTTCCACGATGAATACTTTCATATTGCTCACCTTTCATTACTAATGATTTATTAAGCTTTGTGGTCGTCGTCATAATCAGGATTTGAAACTTTATTCTTTTCCTTTTCAAATTCTGCTTCTTTTTGCTCAGTTTTCTTTTTACGTTTACGTTCTTCCATTATTGATAATGCGATAAATCCAATGATGAGTAGTGGTGATAACATTACAAATATCATCGATTGAACACCTCTATATTTTATATTTGATTGATACATCATCTTAGTCTTCATTTTACAACTTTACTTATAAAATGAACATCAAAAAACTGAAGCGATACCGAAATAATGACTATTTCAACGTACCGCTTCAATCATAATAAAGATTATAAATTTAATTGCGACTCATAAGTACAGATTAGACATTACTTTTTATTTAAGATGTAAGTTCTAATATCTTCTATTGAAGTACTGTCGTATATTTGTGTTTTGGCTTCTCCTATCTTAGCTACTTTCAACATACTTCCACCATAGCTCTTTGGTGAATATTGCTCCCAATAATCTAATTGTTCAAATAGCTCTTTCAATGTTTCCATAAGATTTACCACCTTTTCTAAATTTGGGTAAATAAAATAGCCCTCCTTAAATAAGAAGCGCTCACGGACATCTTCTTATCTTTCAGGAAACTCCTGTTGGATTTAGCACCTCACGCAAAGCGCAGTTGCTGGAGCTTCATAGGGCCAATTCCCTCCACTCACTCTTAATAAGACGAACTATTTTATTTATTGGTATTATAACTCACTTTTAACAATTATAAAAGTAAAACGTTTACAACATATGATAAAACTAAATATAAAATAAATTCTATTCATTAATAATTGTTTACAATTACTTTACTTAAAAATAACTTTATACTAACTGAAAATCAAATTAAATTTCTTAATATAAATAGTGTAACAACTACACAATATACATATTAGGAGGCTTTTTTTAAATGAGTTTCATCAATAAATTTGGTAAAACAACAGTAGCAAGTTCAATCTTAGCTGCATCTGTATTAGGGACAACACACGTGTCATTCGCGTCAGGTTCTGGCGAAGGTAACCAAGGCCAACAAGGACAAAATGAAGATTACATGGCCATCGGTAACACAAAGAATCCTAAAAACGTTATTTTCATGGTCGGCGATGGTATGGGACCTGCATACAATTCAGCTTATCGTTACTATGCCGACAATCCAAATACTAAAGAATTAGATCAAACTGCATTTGACAAATATTTAAAGGGTACTAACCGTACTAACCCTAATGACCCTAAAGAGAACGTAACAGATTCAGCTGCAGGTGGTACAGCCTTTGCAACTGGTCACAAAACATATAATGGTGCAATTTCAGTAGATAATAATAAAAAGCCATTAAAATCCGTTCTAGAAAAAGCGAAAGAACTTGGCAAATCAACTGGTATTGTGACAACTGCTGAAGTAACAGATGCAACACCAGCTGTATATGCTGCACACGTTGATGACCGTGATAAGAAAGACGAAATCGCGCAACAGTTTTACAATGACAAAATTAATGGTCAACATAAAGCTGATGTTATTTTAGGTGGCGGTTCTAAATACTTCGGTAAAGAAAATGGTAATTTAACGGATAAGTTCCAAAAAGACGGTTATGATTATGTAACAAACAAAGATGAACTTGCTAATTCACAAAGTGATCAAGTATTAGGTTTATTCTCTGAAAAAGATATGCCTTTACAAATCGATGCACCACAAAGTAATCCATTATTAGTAGATATGGAAAACAGTGCCTTATCTAAACTAGAAAAGAATGATAAAGGGTTCTTCTTAATGGTCGAAGGTGCGTCTATCGATAAATCAGGACACCCTAACGACATTACTGGTGTTATGTCAGAAATGGGCGGATTTGAAAAAGCTTTCCAAAATGCAATAGACTACTCAAACAAACACAAAGACACTTTAGTTGTAGCAACTGCCGATCATTCAACTGGTGGTTTATCAATTGCTAAAGGGAAAGATTACGTATGGAATCCAGAAGCAATTCATAAAATGAAACACTCTGGTAGCTACATGACTAAACAAATTGCTGATGGCAAAGACCCAGAAAAAGTTATTAACGACGGCTATGGTTTCGAATTCCCTTCTAAACAAATGGATAAAGTTAAAGACGCTGCTAAAGAATTGAAAGAAGCTCAAGATAAAGCTAAAAGTGAAGACGATGAAAAAGTAGCTGCAGCAACTACTAAACTTCAAGATGCGATTCAAAAACCAATCAACGATGAATCTCACACTGGTTGGACTACTTATGGTCATACAGGTGAAGACGTAAACACATATGCACATGGACCAGGTGAAAATAAATTTGCTGGTAATAATGATAATACAGATAGCGCAAAAAATATCTTTGATTTCTTTAATAACGATGTAACATCTAATCAAAACCAACAATAATTAAGACTAAAAATTTAAGTATAATAAAGGTTAATTGCAATTTAAAAGCACTTTGTCAATGATTTATATCATCGACAAAGTGCTTTCATTTAGTTAAGATTTAAGTTTTCTTTTAATTTCTCTTTAACTTCTTTTAGACTATTTTTATCAGGATAGAAGTAGTATAGATTGTCGTCACCAAGTGCGTTTTGACCATTAATTGTTAAACGTTCTACATTGTCTTGTGCTTTATCATAGTCAGATTTAAAGCGATTTAACTGTATGAAGCTTAGGTCTGTTTTCAAGTTATCTTGAGCAGCTTTGAATATACCGTTTAATTTAGTTACTGAGTTAACAGAGAATGCTTCTCTAGCAACTGCAGTAATCACTTGTTGTTGACGCAATTGACGACCTTCATCGCCACCAGCACCATCTTCCTTACGACTACGCATGTAAGCTAATGCTTCTTTACCGTCCATTTTGTATTGCTCGCCTTTAGTGAATTGATAGGTATTGGTACTATCTTTAGTTATAAAAGAGCCATTACTCGTAATTGTAACTCCACCAAGTTCATCTACTACTGTTTTAACGCCATCCATATCAATAGAAATATAATGGTCAACAGGTACATCCATTAATTTTTCCAATGAGTTGACTGCCATTTTAGGACCGCCGTATGCATATGCATGGTTAATTTTTTCAGTTGTTCCTTTACCTACAATCTTCGCACGTGTATCACGAGGTACACTTACCATTACAGTTTTTTTATCTTTAGGGTTAATTGACATCAAGACGATAGAGTCACTACGTTGCCCGAGATTTTCTTGCTGTCTTTCAGCATCGTCATCTATACCGTAAAGCACAACCGTCATAGGGTCTCCCTCTTTTGCTGCCTTTTGTCTTAATTGGGAATGATCTCTATCTAAGGATTCATTAATTGAATTATTTAATGAATGTAATTTCGTAAAGACAAAAATAGCTGCAGCAACAATAAGTACTAATAATATAATCAGTATTGTAATAATTACTTTAAAAGTAGTTGATTTCTTTTTTTTCATAATATTAATCACTCATTTTTTATAGACTTTTAATAATTTCAATCACTCGTGTTTGCTGCTCATCTGTCATATCAGAACCTGATGGTAAACATACTCCATGGTCAAATAAATAGGCACTGTTATCTATACCATCAACCATTATATAATCATAAGATTCAAAGTATGGTTGTAAGTGCATTGGTTTCCATACTGGACGTGCTTCAATATTATTTTTTTGTAATTGCGAATTAATTTTGTTTTTCTTCAACATTACAAAATATATTCTTTACATTCATCAAAACCATTACATTTTATCTTATAATATTAGTTAGAATTTACGTTAAAACTAATGTAACTATCATGTAAATATGCAATAAATAAACTACTTGCGTAATGAATTAGTAGCTTATTTATAAAAATTCATTTTATAGCTATGTAATTCCGAGTAAAACTTTCAGATTTATTTATCCGTACATTATACAATTTTGAACGGTCAATATATGTCCTTATGCAATAAATTCATTATTTGTCTTAAAAAGTTATACTTACATTTATCCTCTTCCTCAATTAAGGTCTCTCCAACAAACAATAATTATGTAATTTACATAAATATAAAAAAGCCAAGATATTTCTACACAGAGATATCTTGGCTTAAAACATTAATATTCAATATTTGGCATTTCGTTTACTTTGTTTTGGTATTTTTTGAAACCAACATATGCAGCTACGCCTAAAACTACTGTAATTAATAATCCCTTCATGTCTGTCACTCCTTTAAGGTTCTACATTTATTAGATTTCTTAAATATTAAAATCTAAATTTACCTATATTATACACTTAAAATTGTTCATTTTTAAAGTCACGTTTAATTATCTTATACACCATTGGTCTGATTTTTCATGAAAAGTATTGTATTATTTTGAAAATCGAGTATATTAATTATATCGATTTCGAAATAAATATATATGAGGTGCACGACTGTGGCAAAATTATTATACATTACAGCACACCCATTAGATGAATTAGCTTCTAATTCTATGGCTGCTGGTAAAGCATTTATTGATTCATACAAAGATAATCATTCAAGTGATGAAGTGAAGCACATTGATTTATTCAAAGAAGATATCCCTGTTATTGATAAAGATGTATTAACTGGTTGGGGTAAATTAAGAAATGGCGATGAACTTAATCAAGATGAACAACAAAAAGTTGATCGTTTCAGTGAAATTTTAGAAGAATTCCTTTCAGCTGATAAATATGTTTTCGTTTCACCAATGTGGAACTTATCATTCCCACCTGTATTGAAAGCGTACATTGACGCAATTTCAATTGCAGGTAAAACATTCAAATACACTGCAGAAGGTCCTCAAGGTCTTTTAACAGATAAAAAAGTATTACACATTCAATCACGTGGTGGTTTCTATTCAGAAGGTCCAGCTGCAGATGTTGAAAGTGGCGACCGTTACTTAAGAACAATCATGACATTCTTAGGTGTACCTTCATACGAAAATGTAATTATTGAAGGTCATAATGCGGAACCAGAGAGAACAGAAGAAATTAAAGCCGCTTCAATTACTGAAGCACAAGAAATGGGTAAAAATTTCTAATAAGCATATTAAAAGGCATTGCGTAGTCATTTACGCAATGCCTTTTTACTATTCAATCCTATTTACTTCTCATCTTTCAAATGCTGAATATCTTGAAATCCTTCTCTGTAATTCGATAGTTCTTCCATGATGTCATACCAATCATGTCCTACCTTCTGAAAGGTACTCTGCATTAATTCATCTTGTGCTTTATTTAATTTATCAACTAACTTACTGCCTTTAGGCGTTGGAAATAATTGTTTCACACGTCGATCTTCTTCAGATGTTTGTTCAACAATTAACCCTTCTTCCTTCAATTTACGCAACGTCGCATGTGATCCTTGTTTAGAGATTTCTAATGTCTTTAATAATTGCTTAATGGTAATACCAGGCAATTTATTAATGAAGAACAAAAAGCGATGGTGCTGACGACTCATGTCGTATTTTTCAATAATTTCATCTGCCGTTTTTATAAATGTCTTATATGCGAAGTAAAATAACATATGTTCATAATCATTTTTATTACTATCCATAGATTTCTTTCCTTTTCCATTTATGAATGATTATACACATTATAATCAATTTTCAAAAAACAGTCGAAAAAAGGTCAACTAAATTGACTTTATTAGCCAATATAATTATATTGTAAGTGTATTCTAATTTATAAATAAAGGTGGAATGAATATGAAACAACGTGTAGGACAATACTTAATGGATGCAGTACATCATGCAGGCGTCGACAAAATCTTTGGCGTGCCAGGAGACTTTAACCTAGCATTTCTAGATGACATCGTACGTCATGAAGGCGTTGAATGGGTAGGAACGACTAATGAACTTAACGGTAGTTATGCTGCAGATGGCTATGCACGTATCAATGGACTAGGCGTGCTTGTTACGACATTTGGTGTAGGTGAATTAAGTGCGGTTAACGGGATTGCAGGTTCGTATGCTGAACGTGTTCCTGTCATTGCGATTACAGGTGCACCAACACAATCAGTAGAACAAGCCGGTAAATATGTGCATCACTCATTAGGTGAAGGTCGTTTCGATAGCTATCAGAAGATGTTTGAACATATTACGACTGCACAAGCATACATTACTGCTGAGAATGCCACAACTGAAATTCCTAGAGTCATCAATGCTGCTATTCATGAACGCCGCCCCGTGCACATTCATCTTCCTATTGATGTTGCAATGACTGAAATTGAGGTAGATTCAGAGTATGAGGTCGCACCAGTTCCAGACGTAAATGTTGATCGATATATTGATATGGTCTCTGACAAACTACGCACTGCGTCACAACCAGTCATTATCACAGGTCATGAAATCAACAGTTTCCACTTACACAAAGCACTCGAGCAATTTGTTAATCAAACACACATTCCAGTCGCTCAATTATCATTAGGTAAAGGGGCGTTTAACGAAGAGAACCCATATTATATTGGCATTTATGATGGCAAAATTGCAGAAGACCAAATTAAAGATTATGTCGATAACAGTGATGCCATTTTAAATATTGGTGCTAAATTAACTGACTCAGCTACAGCCGGTTTCTCTTATGAATTTGATATTGATGATGTGGTTATGCTTAATCATCATAACTTTAAATTGAATGAAACGGTTGCTGAAGATGTGACGCTACCTAGCTTAATTGATGGACTTAATACCATTGATTATCGATATGAGGGCTCGTTCCCTACTTTTGAAAAAGGGGCATCAAAAGAAGTCGCATTATCAGATGATATCTTAACGCAATCAACATACTTTGACATGATGCAACAATTCATTAAAGAGGATGATGTCTTATTAGCTGAGCAAGGTACATCATTCTTTGGTGCGTATGATTTAGCTTTACCGAAAAATATGACATTCATCGGACAACCATTATGGGGGTCTATCGGTTACACACTACCAGCTACATTAGGTACCCAAATGGCTAATCCAAATCGCCGTAATATCTTATTAATCGGAGATGGCTCATTACAACTTACAGTTCAAGAGCTATCTACGATGATTCGCCAAGATATCAAACCGATTATCTTCGTGATTAATAACGATGGTTATACAGTAGAACGTTTAATCCACGGCATGGAAGAAACGTACAATGATATCCGTATGTGGGATTATAAAGCCTTACCTAAAGTGTTCGGTGGCGATAACGTCGTTGTGCATGACGTGAAGACATCGAATGACTTACAGAATGTCTTTGACGCCATTAAAGCTGCTCCAGAGCAATTACACTTCACCGAAGTCACAATGAAATGGGATGACGCACCAGCTAAACTTCGCGACATTTCAAAAGCTTTTGCAGCACAGAATAAATAGGTCATCTACAATTATTAATATAAGCCTGTCGCATGTTCTACCATGTCACAGGCTTTTTTACATTATATACTCTTTTCATCCAAGTATTCAGAATCAATGACATCTTTCGTGATATCTTGAAGATGTTTTATATCCCATTGACTTTTCTTATCGTTTATTAATCCATGTTGTTGGGCTAATTTCTCATTATAATCATCTAAATTGTACACTTCAAAATCATGTCTCGTGTCTTTATTGGTAGGATCCCACTGTTGGTAATGATTGACCATACTCGTCCACTTCACATTTTCAATATGTGCACCTTTAGGCGCTTTAACGATATCAAAATTTAGTCTTCCTAATAATTGATTATGTTCATTTCCAGTATCTTGTCCATTCAGAAAGTTACCTAATGAATATGCGACAAGTGTTTGATGATGATCACGCTTACTCTTCACCCATTTAACCTGTTGAATGACATGTGGGTGTGTACCAATGACAACATCTACACCCTCATCCGCAAATAATTGTGCATACTTCTTTTGCGTATGATTCGGTTGGTGGTGATTTTCCAATCCCCAATGAGCAGACACCATTACGACATCACTCTGCTTTTTTGCTTGTCTTACATCTCGTTGAATCGTCCTTTCATCAAACTTTTTAATCGTGTAAGGATATTGTGATGTCATTTCATTCGTACCATATGTATAACTTAATAAACTCACCTTGATTCCATTCACAGTCATGACCGGTATCGTTTGAGAATCCTTTTCCGAATTAAAAATACCTGTAAATAAAACATGTTTATCAAACTTATTCCATGCCTCAAGATGATTTAAGATACCTTCATCACCTTGATCCAAGGAATGATTATTGGCACCATTTACCATATCAAATCCGGTTTCTACAACATCTTGAGCAACCTGACTCGGAGTATTGAAGTTCTTAAATCCTGAAAATGGTCGATTATCCCCACCTAATGGAGATTCTTGATTAATAAATGCAAGGTCTGGTGATTGTATGTCGTTCTTAATATGTGAATACATAGGCTTAAAATTGAATGACCCATCTTGTTGCAGTGCATCATTATAAACAACGGGGTGTATTAAATTATCTCCTACTGCAACCACTGATGCTTCATCAGTAACATCTTCAGCCAGTGCCATGCCACAGAGAATTGCAAAAGTAAAAAATAGTACTATACAACTAACATAATACTTAACCACTAAGTACGCCTTCTTTCAATGAAGATTATTAGCGTCTTTTATATTCAAAACATAATTTTGTTGAGTTGCATAACATTTATTAACGAACTCTTTAATTTTTATTTTAGACAATTACTAATTTTAATGCAATTTGAATAAGAAAAATTTTTAATATATCGTTTAGTTGTATAGTCGATAAATTATTAAGGGAGTTATAACATGATATTATTACCACTAAGTATCATTATGGGGTGCGTTGGTTACATCTTTAAATGCCATCCACCTACCGAGCGCAACGGTTGGTATGGTTATCGAACAAAGAAGTCCATGGCCAATGATCGCAATTGGATTAAAGCACAAAAACAATATGGCATCTATTCTCTAAAATACTTATGGGTTTTATTACTGTTTGGAATTATCGGACTCGTAATTGAAATTGTAGGTATTATGAGAAGTACTGACATTATCATCATGACTGGTTTAGGCATAGAATTGGTAGTAATGCTGTGGTATATGTTTATTGTGTATTGGAAAGTGGAGAAAGCACTTTAATTTTGACTTTATACAACAAAGGTCCTCTACTTCATTCGTTTGAAATAGAGGACTTTTCGTTCTTCAGTCTCAAATTTTTAATTTCAATCAATGTATTTTAACAATAATTCTACCGACATCACCATTAGCTAATTTATCAAATCCTTCATTGATATCATCTAGAGTAATCACTTCACTAATGAGTGGATCAATGTTTAATCTTCCTTGTTTATATAAACTTATAAAACGAGGAATATCTCTATCAGGAACACAGCTTCCTACATAAGAACCTTTAACTGTCCGTTCTTCTGCAGCTAATGTTACTTGTGGAAATGAGAATTCATCTTTAGGATGAGGTAAGCCCGTTGTTACTGTAGTACCCCCTCGTTTAGTAATTTTATAGGCGACTTGCATTGCTGGAACAACCCCTGCTGTTTCAAATGCATATTCTACTCCGCCAGGCACATATTCTTTAATTTGTTCATCTATATCATCATCACTAGAGTTAAATGTCGCGGTAGCTCCAAACTGCTTAGCTAAATCAAATTTGTCTTCATTAATATCTAATGCAATAATTTCATTTGCACCTGCTAACTTAGCACCAATAATGGCATTTAATCCTATACCACCTAGTCCAACTACAGCAACATTACTACCTGGACGAATTTGAGCTGTATTCATCACAGCACCAATACCTGTAATGACAGCACAACCAAATACTGCTGCACGTTCAAATGGTATTTCATCACTGATTTTTACAATAGAATTTTCAGAGACCACTGCGTGTTCTGCAAATCCAGAGACACCTAAATGATGATATACTTGTCCATCTTCATTAGATAATCGAATACCTCCTTCTAACATTTCGCCTTTTTCATTTGCTTTAGCTCCATTTTCACACAAAGCTGGACGTCCTTCTTTACATGGTATACATTTACCACAGCTTGGAATGAAGGTACAAACTACATGGTCACCTTCTTTCACCCTTGTGACACTACTTCCAACTTTTAATACTTCGCCAGTTGCCTCATGACCAAGTACCATTGGTAAAGATCGAGGTCTACTGCCGTTAATTACTGATAAGTCTGAATGGCATAGCCCTGCTGCATGTATTTTTAGCAATACTTCATGCTCATGAGGATTTTCTAACTCTAAGCTCTCAATTTTTAAAGGTTTCGATTCTTTATAAGGTTGAGATGCTTCCATTTCATATAATACTGCTGCTCTTGTTTTCATAATTAAACACTCCCTTGAAAGTCCCTATTCATAATATCCGTCTGTTGATTTTCGAAATTCGGCAAATTGTTCTCCATCGTGGCCAAACCAAATTTGTGCGTTTTTCTCTGCTGCTAATTTTTTTATCTTTTCTACAGAATTTGTCCAACCAACCGAATCATACAAGATACCTGGAGGTTTAAGTGTTGGTTCCATACTTTCTTTCGTATAAATAGCATCTGAGGCGAGAATAATTGTTCCAAGTTCTTCAGTTTCAATTTCTAAGCCAATCATGCCCCATGCATGACCACTGCCAAAATTCAAGACCTTAACGCCATCTACGAGTTTTAAATAATCTTCATCTCGTTTCATAGTCTTCCAAGTTAAATCGTTTTTAATCCATGCGTCTATATCCGCCCATATATACGCACCTTCTTTTTGGTTACGTGCATAAGATTGCATTGTCCCATTGAGTTCATCGTTATGCACTATGACAGTCGCATTTGTAAAGTATTCAAGACATCCTGCATGATCTAAGTGCAAGTGAGAGGCCACAACAATATCAACATCTTTAGGGTCTATGCCAATTTGTTCAAGTCGATTAGGTAAATGACATGCTTCGTCAGCAAAGTATGGAAACGCTTTTTGTGTTACTGTAATCCAACGCCCATTATCTCCCATAGCATTTGGATTACATGCTGTATCGAATAAAATCTTTGCTTCAGGATGATCAATGAATACAGTGTAAATAGGAAATTCATGCATTTCATTAGGCTGATTTGGATTATCCATCGTCGCTTGGTTTGAATTAGCAAACATCAAGTTTTTATCCATCTTCATGCGTCCATTGTCTAGTACGTAAATTTTCATTCTTTGTTTTTTTACATTTACCATGCTACTCATCCCCTTATTAACTTTTACATGTATTATACATAGATGTTATTTACATTTTACACATAACGATGATTACTTACAATATTCAAGTATCCTTGTTTGATTTATAAATAGAAACAAGCCTTCCACTTCGTTTAAAATTCGAAATGGAAGGCTCTATTTATGTGCTTTGTCGTTCTACGATATTTAATTTTAATACATCATCTTTGATTTTAAATTCTGTCTCTTCAAGTAATGCCAATAAATAGTTAATCAATTGCTTACCAATATCATTGACTGGTTGATTGACTGTCGATAATGGAATCTTCAAAAAACTAGAAATGGGTTGGTTATCATATCCCATAATGGCGATTTGGTTAGGAATATCTATTTGATGGGCAGTCATAAAGTCCATTAACCCTAATGCCACTTCATCGCTACCTGTAAATATAGCATCTGGTAACTGTTCTTGCCGCAACAATATTTTCCCTATCTGCTCACCATCTTCAATTGTATGAACATTATTAAAAATCCATTCATTTCTAATATCTAGACCATTATCTTTCATCGCTACTCTAAATCCGACATTTCTAGGTTTATTGAAGCAATGATCATAGTAATTATTGTCCGTGCAATAAGCTATGTTTCGATATCCTTTATTAATTAAGTATTGAATGGCATCATACGTCGTTTGACGTTGGTTGGTATGTATAATCTTTACTTTATCAGACTGCATTGATTGATCTGCCGATAAAATAATAGGTCCATATTTCGTATACGTCTCTAAAACTTCTATGTCATTTTCAAGTGCGCCCATAATCACACCAGCAATGTGTCTTTGCTTAAACATATTTAATAATCTTAATTCCTCTTCTTTATCATTATATGTTTGCATAATTAACGTATGGTATGGTGTGCCTTTAATTTCTTTATCAATTGCATCAATCAAATACGCGAAATATGGATTCGTAATTCTAGGTACAATGATACCAATCGTATAAGACTTGTTAGAACGCAATTGCATAGCGACTGAATTTGGCACATAATCAAATTCATCCATCGCTTGTTGGATTTTAATTTTCTTATTCTCAGAAATATAAGGATGATGATTTAAATATCTTGAAACCGTCGATATAGATAACCCTGCTCTCTGAGCTACATCTTTAATTGTTGCCATAGTACCACCTTTAATGAAAACGTTTTCATTATTGATGATAGGTTGTTCCCTAGTTTTTGTCAATCACTCAAGTTAGATATTTATCAGTTTAAATATGTCAAAAAGAGTCTGGGACATAAATAATATGATGATGCTATTTTGCAAATTCGCAGTAGCTGACTGAACTGAAAATGCGCTTAAATCAAGCTTTTTTCAGTTCTAGTCATCCTTGCGGGGGTGGGACGACGAATTTAAAAAGAATTCTGTCCCACTCCCTATTATTCATCATTTTGATTCCAAATTCTTTTTCATTCCTATTCTTCTACTAACCATTCAATTGTGCGTTTGATGGCCTTATCCCAGAACGCATAATCATGTTGACCTGGACCTTCTTCATATTGATAGTCAATTCCTTTATCATCCAAATATGTCATAAATTGTTGATTATCTTCATATAAGAAATCTTCTGTACCACATTGAATCAACAACTTAGGTATGGTCAATCCTTTTTCGACCGCTTCATCAACTAAATGATATGTATCGAGTTCAGTACCCTTGATAGTTGTATCTTCCCCAGTAATTGCTTTTGGTGCGAAATCAGGATAATCAAGTTCCATTAACCCTTGCGCTTGAAAGACAGAAGACAATGGCGATGCTTTAGAGAAGAGTCTTCCTTGTGTTAATGCAAATTTCATCGTGCCGTAACCACCCATCGAATGACCTGCAATAAAATTATCTTCACGTTTTGGTGATAATGGAAGTAGCTTATGTGCGTAGTGATACACTTCCAATATATGGTCATAATAACTATGACCGTACGTCATATTTGCATAGCCACTATGATCTGCATTCGGCATAATAATGGCTAATTGATGTTCATCTGCATATCGCTCAACACTGGTAAAGCGTGTATACGACGTTGCATCACTTGATAATCCATGCAATAGCATAAGTGATTTATAAGATTTAGGTGATTGTGTTTCGTCGAAGAAACTGGCGTCTTCTGGAATAATTGCTACAAATGATTGTTGCATACCTAAAGATGGTGATAAGTAATTGATTGTCATGAGTGCCATGTTGATTGTCGCCCCTTCTAATAATAAATGATTATATCTATTTTACACTTTTTCTGAAAAAGGTGTTACCCAAACATACAAAAAGACGTTAGTAATGTCACCAACGTCTTAAGTAGCAATTATTGTGTTTATATCGGTTTGGTAGTTTAATATAAACGCTTTTTGTATATAAAGGGGGCTTTGTGTCTTATTTATTACTTTATAACCATCCAGTTTTTGCCATTTTTTATTAATTTTTTCTCTTCTTTTAATTCATGTACAATATGGCCAGTTGTTTCACGTGAAATACCTGCTAAATCACTCAGTAATTGAATGGTCATGATATGTTTAATTTCGTAGAATTCATCATGATCGTATCCTATTGCATGACATAAATAATATAGTACTTTCTCAATACGTTCTCTCGCCAACTTTGTGGTTAATGCCATATTGTATTCCATTAGCAGTTCAAGTTCGTTATTTAACTTTTCGAACAGTGTAACAAATATGTCGTCATGATTTTTACAAAGATATTCCAACATATCTTTAGGTATGCCTATTACATTACATGGTGTTATAGCTGTGCACATCTCGTTTAATTCAATTTTTCGAAAGAGATGATTTAACGGAAATAATAGTTGCTCTTTATTAAGCTTACGATAAGCGTCCCCATCTTCATTAATTGTTTCACGCAAAACAATACCGTCTAGTAACAAATACACATAGGTGGGCTGATCAGATGAATAATATATGATTTGTCCTTTATTGTAACGTCGCACGAAACACTCACTCTTGAATGCTTGAATGACACCCGTTGGAATATTTAAGTAAGACGCTAATTGTTTGAGCCCTTCACTTAAATCATTGTCTCTGTTGTTGATATATGTCTTTCCGGCCATTGAGATACACTCCTAAATCTTTTAAAACTTTTTATTAGAATACTGAAACGCTTCCCATCGCTAAGCGAATGATACCTATTATTGCAAGTATGATAATGACTGCAAACAAGATATAGTCACCTTTCGTTAATGGTTTATGGTTATTACGTTGTACGAAACGATAAACAAATAGACCAGGGATGTAGAGCAACATGGTTAATAACAAGTAATCAATACCTGCAGCGTACACAAGCCATATCGCATAGATTGATGCAATAATACCGATTGCCCATTGTTTCACTGTAGCGTGTCCTTTATGCTCAATTGTGTATTTCAATTGATAAAAGGCACTAAACATATACGGAATTAAAATCGCGCTTGATGCAAGTGAAAACGCAAATTGATATGCACTGTCTGTAAATAACATGCTAATTAAGAATATTTGTACTAGAATGTTTGTAATTAATAATGCATTGATTGGTGCTTTATTTTTATTTTCTTTAGCAAACCATTTCGGGAACAAGCCATCTTTAGCCACTATAAATGGTAGCTCACCAGCTAGTAATGTCCAACCAAGCCATGCACCTAAAACAGAAATAATTAATCCAATGTTAACGAGTACTGAACCCCAATGACCAACGATATGTTCTAACACTTGTGCCATTGATGGGCTTGCAAGATCAGCAATTTGATTTTGTTGAATGACGCCTTGTGCCAATACAGTCATTAAGAAGTAAATAACAAGTACTGAAACAAGTCCAATTACTGTAGCAGTACCTACGTCTTTTTTCGATTTAGCACGACCTGAGAATACCACTGCACCTTCAATACCAGTGAATACCCATACGGTTACAAGCATTGTACTCTTAACTTGAGACATTGTATCGCCCCAACTAAATATACCTGTACCACCGCTTGTCATTCCGTAGAACCCTGCTTTGAATGTATCGAAATTAAATACTACAATCATACAAATGATGACTAAGAATATAGGAATTAACTTTGCAACAGTTACAATACTATTGATAAAAGCTGCGGTTTCAACACCTCTAAGTATTAAGAAGTGCACACCCCATAATAAGAAAGAAGCGACGATAATACTTGGTAGCGTATTACCACCTTTGAAGATTGGGAAGAAGTTACCTATTGCTGACATCAATAATGTTGCATAGGCTACGTTACCTAGAAACGCAGCAAACCAGTAGCCCCAAGCACTTGAGAAACCAATAAAGTCGCCAAATCCAGCCTGTGCATAACTGTAAATTCCACCTTCTAAGTCCGGTCTTACATTAGTGAGATTTTGGAAGACAAATGCGAGTGAAATCATTCCGATTGCGGTGATAATCCATCCAATCATAATTGCTAAACCACCGGCTTGACCACCCATATCAGAAATGATATTGAACGCACCGCCACCAATCATAGAACCAATGACTAAGCCAATAAGTGACGTTTTACCAAGTTTGTTTGTGTCTGATTCATTCATAATTCATTTCCCCTTCTAAGGAGGATTACTTTTAAATTAAGGGCTTGAAGCATCATTATTCAATTGTCTGGTAACCCTGCTTCAAACCCTTCTCCTTGTGTTATATTTCTACATCACTTTCCCTGCGATGTATTTTTCAAAAAAGTCCTTACGTTTGCTCGAAATACTTTAAATATCTTCTCTAAATAATGGTTGGCTCATACATCTTGGGCCCCCACGTCCACGAACAAGTTCACTACCAGTAATTTCAAGCACTTTAATGCCTTTATCACGAAGTAATTGGTTTGATACGTAGTTTCGGTCATAAGTAACGACCACACCTGGGCGTATACATAGCGTATTTGAACCGTCATTCCATTGTTCACGTGCGCCGTCTATCACGTCACCATTACCAGTTGGGATAAACTCGATTTTTTCAACGCCAAGTACGTCTGCTAGCGTTTCACGTAGTTTATTAGAATGTGTAATTTTGATATCATCTTTTGCTTCATCGTATTCAATCGTAAATAAATTCATGTTATTTTCTTCTTTGAAAATAGCTGAATGCACTGTGAATTTATCGTAGTCAATCATTGTGAATACTGTATCTAAATGCATGAACGTACGACTATTTGGAATTTCAATCGCAATTACTTTCTTGAATGTCGTAGATTCATCTTTAAATATATTACGTGCTAAGCGTTCAATTGCTTGTGCTGATGTACGTTCAGATATACCAATGGCTAAAGCTTCTTTAGATAGAATTAATTCATCTCCACCTTCGATATTAAATGGTGAGTTTCGGTCTAACCATACTGGTACATCTGCATCTTTAAATCTTGGATGATATTTTAAAATGTATGTCATAAATAGTGATTCTCTGCGACGTGCTCTCCAATACATTCTGTTAATTGTCATACCTCTACCTACTGATGCTTGAGGATCACGTGTAAAGTAAAGGTTAGGCATTGGGTCTAAATAGAATGGATATCTATCATCCATGTATTCAACGAGATGTGTTGTTTTTAGTTCAATTTCTTCTTTTCTCACACCAGCCATAATTTTATCGATTAATTCTTGATCTGATAACTTCGCAAAAAACGTTTTAATTTCAGCTTCATGTCCTAATACTGTTTTTTGAGATTCTGCAAGAATGTCGTCAATGAACTGTTCTCGCACATCTTTATCTGCAATTGCTTCAGCTGCTAGTTTTTCTAAATAAACAACTTCCACACCTTCATCACGAAGTGTTTGTGCAAATTTGTCGTGTTCTTCTTGCGCCACTTTTAAATAAGGAATATCGTCGAATAGCAAGCCACTTAAGTGATCTGGTACTAAATTTTCTAATTCTTTACCAGGTCGTTTGAGTAATACTGTTTTTAATCTACCGATTTCACTGTTTACTTGAATAGGTCCTTGTGTCATATTCATTTCCTCCTTTATTTATCTACAATTAGAGTATAAAGCGCTTTCAAAAAAGTTTATGTGATTGTTTTCACAATATGAACGTGTGCTAGTTCATGCTTTCTGGTTATTCAATGCATATTTGTGATTGAATATACAAAATCATTGGGCATTTGGTGCTTTTTATGTATATTCCATTTATTTTCGTATGATAATATTTTTAAGAAAAGTTTTTTATGCATTATTCTGTATTTATAAACACCCGTGATTTGTATCTACAATTATATAACTACTTAGGTTATGAACATTATAATTTAGGTGTGTTACACTCTATTATAGATAATATAAAAAAGTAAATCCACATTATATTTTATACATTAATTTGAATATTTATGATTAAATAATTTATAATGCACATATTTAGCCATTTCTTCAGAATTAGTTAGTACCATCAATGTGTCATTGCCACCTACTGTCCCTAATATTTCATTAATATTCATTCGATCAATGAAATAATTAATGCATTGCGCAAATCCTGGAGATGTTTTGATAAGTATGTAGCTATCTTTTATTATGATATTTTTAATTTCACTGTCATAATAATGTAGCAGTTTCGTTTTAGCATCCATTTGTTGCGTATTATCTAACTTCTTATAATAGGATTGATTACTTACAGCTGGAACTTTAAAAATCTTTAATTCTTTCAAATCTCTTGAAATCGTAGTTACGCTATAGCGCACCCCGAAATGCGTATCGATGTAATCTGCAATCTCTTCCTTTTTGTTAAATCGGTTATTCTTAACTACCGTTGCGATGAGATCTAGACGTTTATTCTTTTTCATATTATAAACTCCCTCTATCCCTATACAGCCTACTGCTATATTTATGTTTTACTTTTAACGTATCATTTTTTTGTCTTTCTTTGTGTGGGGTATTTCATAAAATCTGTTATAAATTTAATTATTTACATAAAAACGCCCCAAAAGTAAGATTTATCATCCAACTATTGAGGTGTCTTTCAAGTTATGCTATTTTGATTCTTTCATAGCTTGTTTTACAGTGCTATAACCTATTACCACGCGATCAACTTTACCGTTATCTACATCAAACCATACCGTCATTCCTTTTGAATTTGGTTGGTAGAAATAGATACCTGTTGTATTATGCTTTTGGTTATTTACCTTTTGTAAATCTTTACCGTAAGTTTTATTTAATTGATCCAATGTCATTTTACCCGTTACGTTTAAATCAAGTAATGATGCTGTTTTACCATCTTTCGAAACGTTTCTAAAATATTGATCATATTTTTTCACATTTTTAGATGATGTTGTTGCTTTCAATTTAATACCATTGAATGTAACATTTTCAGCTTTTACCGCATTTTTAAAATGTTTATCTAATACAAAAGATACGTCTTGACCTGCATATCCTTTATAATTGTAATATGCAGATGTCGCATTCGCTTTAGAATGAGTTGTGTTTGTTGTAGCTTTAGATTCAGCATGTGCAATAGATGTGTCCGTCAATGCACTTGTAACACCTACACCAAATAATGTGCTTAGTGCTAATGTCGTTGCGACTAATGTTTTTGTAGTTTTTCTCAAATTAGAAGCCTTCTTTCTTTATAACTAAACATATCATACGCCATTCTTGATTGTTATACAATTTTGGTTAACTAATTAGAAGTGTTTAATATTTGATGTAATGTTGTTTATAATTACACAAAATTAAATTTCACAAATCGTTAAATAATTTTTTTATATAAATTATGTTATACTAAATATAGGAGTAACATCCCCATTAACTCCTTCACAAAAAGTTATATTATGTAATAACTATAGCCATAAGTTTACTTCCCCTTTGTTAAACTTATGGCTCTTTTATATAGTTTTTTTACTTTTCCAAAATAAATATAAAATTACTTTATATTGTAGAAAACCACTTCCAAAATGCGAACATATGTTCTATAATGAATTTGAGGTGGTTAACATGATTCCAAATCCTAATGCGCCAGATGAGTATAAATATGAAACAGATTATCGTAAAATACCAAGACAATATCTAGACGCTAACATTCCTCAAGGACGTGGCATGGTGAAGTGGGCTCCCTTTGCAACAATGCCAGAACAATATCAACAATTGAATGATTTTATTGAGGAACAGAATAAAATTGCCATGCCTTCATTGTCAGATGATCAATTCGAAAATATCAATCGACAGCTCACATATAAATTCACACAGCACCAACTGGCAATGATTAGTTATTGGAGAAATGGCTATATCCAATCAATTGCAGCGTATATACGTCGTATCGACTCGCTAAATCGCTGTATCACAATTAGTAACGAGAACGGTTCACAAACGATGAAACTCGATTTTGAGGTTATTTGTAATGTAGAGTAAGTGTGTTGCGTAATTAGTGACTCATATCACTGAAACATGAGTTTTATTTTAACTAGAGATAAATTAAAGCGCATAGATGAGGAAGTCCCATTTATGCGCTCTTCTAAATATTATTTACTTGTTGTAAAGCCTACGTAACTAATATCTACTTCTACAACTTTATTGTTATTAAGAACAAATGATGTTGCTAAACCATCTTTATTTGGTTTATAAACGTAAATACCGCTACCTTTAACATTATTGTTGCCTTTTACTTTTTTCAAATCTTTACCATAAGCTTTTTTAAGTTGACTGTACGTTAAATCGCCTTTAACTATAAATTGTAATTTATTCGCTTTTTTGCCATTGCTTGTTACGCCAGTAAATTTCTGATTATACTTTTCTTTTACAGTTGTGCTATTTGTTTTAGCAAGTTTGATACCATTAAATTTAATGTTGTCGTGTTTGATTGCGTTAATAAAGTTCTTGTCTGTTAAGAATTTAGCGTCTTTATCAACGTAACCATTATAAGAGTAGTAATACCCTTTAGTTTGCGTTGCTGCATGAGCAGTATCTTGTACTGGTAATACAGCGCTACTCACTCCTAAAAGTGTTCCAAATGCTAATGTTGTTGAGGCAATAGTTTTAACTACTTTATTCATGTTAGTCCTTCTTTCTATATTAGAATTACACTTCATTTATATTATCGCACAATACATACAAACATTCACTGTACTTAAGACCTATTTATCAAAAATTTT
>OBXP01000040.1_pt1 | contig 29486 bp, 52 predicted proteins | sample 1476661 | NCBI WGS metagenome assembly OBXP01 (sample SAMEA2580179, study PRJEB22360) | human gut metagenome | biome: human gut; feature: human-associated habitat; material: faeces | place: Denmark | collected 2008/2010 | reverse complement strand
ATTTACCGCACCGAGTGGAATAACCATATTTTTGTTTATAATGTTCAATACTTTGTAGGACAAAACTTTCTGTAACTTCAAAAAAATTAGCAAGTTCATATAAATTATGAATGCCTTGCAAAAAAGCGTTTATTAGTTCGTTAAGAGGTATCAGAATTTCACAAGCTAATCTACGAGCCTTTAACTCATATTTTCTGTTTTGTATGTCTTTATCATCGAGTATGTTCCCATAAGTAATTTCATGGTGTGCTAGTTCCTCCGCTAAAGTTTCTAACTTTATTGTAGTAGGGCGATTACTATTAATAAATATTTCGCCGTTCATATAGAAACCAGACATAAACTTAGGTATATTTCCAGTTTCGTTTATAGATATGTAATCGTACTTTTTTAATAAATCTTCGTATCTCCCCATACAAAACACACCTTATTTTTTTCTATTTCTGATAAATTGAATAAATTGTTCTACTTCTTTTTGTTCATCTTCTGTCAAATCTGAATAATCTAAGTGAGCAGCCATAGTATCTTGTTTTTTGTTTTCGTACTTACCGACACCTAAAAGATACTCTGGTGTAACATTCAAAGCACGAGAAAATTCATTTACTTTATTTAAAGGGAATTGAGAAGTTTTATTTAAATATCTTGAAACAGAAGATTTAGCAATATTCAATCTTCTAGCTAGTTCACTCGTCGATAAATCGTTTTTATCCATTAACTTAGTTACTAATTCGATAATTTCGTCATTATTTCTCATGTTATCCTACCTCTTTTTAACGTTTTATTTTGGGAACAATTAAATTATAGCATTGTTTCTTAAAAGGAACAATATAAAAATAAAATTTTTATTTAAATAGGTAGAAAGTAGTATTATATAGGTAATTTAAAAGAAATTGAAATTTAACTGTTGCAATGTTGGAACGGAAGTGTTAAAGTTAAGTTGTTCCAAAAAAGGAACAGTTAGGGGGTGCCTCTATGAAGTTGAATCTCGATAGATTAGCGAAAACTCGAAAGCGAAGAAAAAAACGCAAGACGAAATGGCTACTGCTTTAGGTTTTCAATCTAGATCAGCGTATTCAAAAAGAGAAAACGGAGTTGTTTCTTTGGGTGCTGATGAATTAGCAATTATTGCTGAACTTCTTGATTATGACATAACATATTTTTTTGATTAAATCGTTCCATAAATAGAACGATTGGTTGCTTAGGAGGAACAAGTATGAACGATAAAGTAACTGCTATCAGATATTTGTCTATCGAACTAGGTAAGAGTGATAAAGAAATCGGTGATTTCTTAGGAGTTCACCGTTCTAATATCACTCATTATAGAAAAAACAACAATATACCAAAGCCTACTACTGTTGGAAGACAAGGAGAGTTAGCAGCGATTTCAAGATTAAGAAAGTTAGATTTCGAAGTCGAAGACCTTAATTTAATCGATAAATCATCAAGGTATGACCTGTTAGTTAATGAAAAAATAAAAATAGAGGTTAAGTCTTCCAAGAGAGGGAGAGATGGTTGCTTTAGATTTGCTTTTGACAATAAGCGTAAAAATCAATGTAAAACGTCTGACGGTGTTTTGAGGTTAAAAAATGGAAGGACAGTAAAGAATTATCAAAAATTCGCTGACTATTTTATCTTTGTTGGAATTGATGATGATATTTACCATTTTTGGATAATGCCAACAAGTCTGATTAAAGTAGGACAACAAAATTTAACATTGAATGATACTTATAGACCAACATTCAAAAATAATTTTGATTTATTGAGAGAAGGTGTAAGACATGACGCAAACTTTAAACGTAACCGTCCCAATACCAGACACACACATATTGGTCGCTAAAGATGAATACGAAGAACTATTAAGTTACTCACTTGATCCAGTTTGGGACTTAAAAGAATTGAAACGCAAATTGAAAATGTCATCTGACGAAACTATCAAAGACAGATTACTATTCAATCCGAAGTTTGAAAAATTACTCAAAAAGCAAGGCATCGCGCATTATCCGGATGAAAGTTTGAACCGTTGGAGATTTAACGCTAGAAAAATGAGTGCTTTCATTGATGAACATTTTGAAGAAATTCACGGAAAGGGGAGATAAACATGAAATCACACGATAAAGCATTCTTAATCTCAGGCATGATGTTCAATGCAATATTTTTTCTAGCAATGATGTTAAACATCTTCATCACTAACGCAGTAGCAATAGCAATGGTTACAGCAGTAATCACATACTTGTTTTTCGAATATGAATTTTTTCAAGTAAAGGAGAATTAAGAAAATGAAAAATGAATTTAGAATTTTGTTAGCTATTAGAAAATTGAAAATAAAAGATGTATACAAAGGTACCGGAATATCACGAACAACTTTACAAGGACTTTATTATGAAACAACGCCACATCCAAGCGCAACGACTATTCTAAAGATTTGCGACTTTTTAGAAGTAACTCCAAATGACTTTTTTGGCATAAAAAAAGACTGAAAGTCGCTGCAACGACTAACAGTCAAGCACTAATAAAATGAATTTCGACTTAATCATATAACGGGAGGCACATATATGCAAGAGGTAACTATATCTTTAAAAGAATATAACAACCTACTTAAAGATAGGGGCGATTTAACGCTAGTTAGTCTGCAAAATGGCTATTTACAACGCCAATTAAATACTGCAAACGAACATATAGATGCTTTGAATGACAGTATCAATCATTATATCAAGATGTACCAAAGCGCAGACGCTAGGGCAGACAGAGCGAATAAAAGACTGGAGGAGTATATCGATGCAAGAGCCAATATTAAATTGTGAAGTAGAATATCGCATCAAAGATAATTACTTTGGACGTTGGATCACTAATAAACCTACTACTCAAGAATATGCTAATTACAATGCTTTAAGACGTAATGCTCGTAAATTCGATGGTTTGCAAGATATAGACATTGACTGGGATAAACACTTGATTGAAGTGTCAACAATTGAAACGAAAGAAACACGTAAAGTATACAATTTTGAAGATTTGGAGGAGGTAAACGATGGCTGAACAACCTAGCTTCTCAGATAAGTTTAGAGAATTAAACAGTAGAGATGTAAGTGCGCATGTTGAGAAAAAACAAAACTTGAATTACTTATCGTGGGCGTATGTACAACAAGAATTAACTAAAGAAGATCCGAACTATTCAGAAAGAGTAATTGAGTTCCCCTATCCAGATAGTATGAACGAGAACTTTTTCGTTCCTTACCTCAAAACAAATGAAGGTTACATGGTATGTGTCGAACTAACAGTATTCGGAGTAACTAAACGTGAATGGTTGCCAGTTTTAGATTACAGAAACAAACCAGTAACCGTAGGTAGTGCTACTGCAATATTTGATATTAACAAAGCAACTAAGCGATGCATGGTTAAATGTGCAGCTAAATTTGGACTAGGTAACTACTTATATTTAGGCGAAGAAGTACCAAGTGCAAGTGATAACGATGTTACAGAATTAGAAGAACGTATCAATCAGTTTGTAACGCTATCACAAGAAAAAGGTAGAGATGCAACGTTAGACAAAACAATGCGTTGGTTAGGTATTCAAAACATTAACAAAGTTACTAAAAAAGATATTGCAGTAGCACATCAAAAATTAGATGCAGGACTAAAACAATTAGATAAGGAGAATGGCAATGACTAATTTAACAATTTTAACAGGACGTATCACTAAAGACTTAGAACTAAAACAAGCAGGACAAACACAAGTAACTAACTTCTCGTTAGCAGTAGACAACCCATTCAAAAAAGATGACACTTCATTCTTTGACATTGCGGCATTTGGTAAAACTGCTCAACTAGTCACTGACTATTGTGGTAAAGGTAGCAAAATCTTAATTGAAGGCAATTTGAAACAAGATAGATTTCAAGATAAAGAAGGAAACAATCGTTCAGTAGTACGAGTGATTGCTAACAGAATTGAATTTTTAGACAGCAAAGGTAGTAGCCAACAAAACAACCAACCTCAACAACAAAGAGGACAAGCGCCAGCAGGTAATAACCCGTTTGCAAATGATAATAGAGTTAATGACCTAGATAGTGAAGATCTTCCTTTCTGATTGGACTGATTTAATTGCCTAAAATCAAAAATTACATCACTCAAGATGACGGTACAACAACCGTTGTCATTGATGGTGTAGATATAGACAACAAAACATCGTTATTACTAGATAACGGACTAGAAGTTGAATGTGAAGTTAAAGCTATTGATCCATTCCTAATTACTGATAAGCAACGACGGAAAGTGTTTGCTCTCTGTAACGATATAGAGGCTTATACAGGGCAACCCCGAGAATACATGAGGGAAATGTTCCAAGATTATATAACGTTCCTAAATGGCTGTGATAAACGCTTGTCATTAAGTAATTGTTCAAGAGAACAAGCTAGACAATTAATCGAGGTCATTCTCGACTGGGTGTTTCATAACAATATCCCACTTAACTATAAAACAAGCGATTTACTCAAAAATGACAAAGCATTTCTATATTGGTCAACAGTTAATCGTAACTGTGTTATATGTGGCAAACCACATTCTGATTTAGCACATAGATATGCAGTTGGACGTGGCAGAAATAGAACGAAGATTAATCACTTTGGAAATCAAGTGTTAGCACTATGTAGATCTCATCACAACGAACAGCACCAAATAGGGATGGACACATTCAATAATAAACACCACTTAACAGATAGTTGGGTGGATGTGGATGGACGACTAAACCGAATGTTGAAAGGAATTAAAAATGAATTCGAGAGTAATAACTAAAGAAACTAAGAAAGAAATCGCTCATAGAATCAAACAAATAAGATTACAAAGAAATTTTGATATAGACGAATTCGCTTCAATCTTATATGTTTCTCCCTTCTGTATAAAACAATGGGAAGAAGCTAAAAGAATTCCAAATCTTGAGAAAATAAAATTGATAGCATTCATATTCAAAACGACACCTGAATGGCTATTGTACGGGGAGTGAAAGAGATGAGTAGACCAAAATGGAATAGTGATAAAAAGAGAAAAATTAAAAACGAATTAACACAAGGAGTTTATAAGTGTGCTATGTGTTCGAATTTTTTTGACAATGTAGATCATTTGCAAATCGAGCATAAAATACCCGTTTCAAAAGGTGGTACTAACGAATTATCAAATTTAACTGTACTTTGTAAAAAATGTAATTGTAGTAGAAAAAACAGAGTCGGAAACGAACATTTAAAAATCATTCTTAAAAATATCCAAAAAGAGATGGATAAAATAAATATCGACTTACTCGCTTATGAAAAAGAAATCGGAACTCTTGATAATGGTGATATCGCAGAAATAATTGGCGAACTAGAAAGTGTGTATACAGATTTCCACAACACATTGGTTGGTGAAGTCTTAGATGCCTAAAGATACAATTAAAAATTCAATTACTGGTTACGGTCTTGTATTTAAGCGAGTTATGAAAGACACAAATATCGATATTGAGGCTAAAGCATTGTACAGCTATTTATCAGCTTATGCTGGTTCAAGCGAAACGGCATTTCCTGGAGTTAGTTTGATATGCCATGAACTAAACATTAGTGATAAGCGATTTAAAAAATACAGAAAGCAACTTGAGGACAACGGATATTTAAGCGTCAAGAGAGAACGAACAAACAACGGTTTCAGTAAAAATATTTATACTATTGAACACAATCCCGTATCGGGTAATTTCGTACCGGTACAAAACTTCACGGGAAGAAACGTAACGGGACAAAACGTAGGTACTAAGAATAACAGTATTAAGAAGAACAATAATAAGAATAACAATAGTAATAGTGACAGTGACACATCACAAATCTTTCAGTTAGTTAGTAATGAATTAGAAATGATACAAAGTCCTTTAAAAGTACAAGAGTTAGAAGATGAACTCAATCTTATTAAAGGAAACCAATTAGAGATAACAACAGTAGCTATTAATTACTGTAAACAAAATAAGAAAGGTATTAACTACCTAATTAAAGTATTAAGAAATTGGAATAACGAAGGTGTAGATACTAAAGAGAAAGCACTAGCTAAAGTAACGCCTAAGAAAAAGAAAACTAATGAAACTGACGATTTAATTGCAGCGATGGAACAAGAATTAGGTGATGAGTAATGAGTATGACTAAGAAAGAAGCATTACAAATCATCAAAAAAATTAGGAATATCTATAATTTAGAGTTCGACAAACCAAAGTTAGAAACATGGATAGAAGTTCTTAGCGAAAATGGAGATTACGAACCAACACTAAAAACATTAAACAACTACATTAATTCCGGCAATTCATATCCACCTAACTTACCTAAAATTATGAGAAAAGCACCTAAGAAAATGGAATATGAAGAGGCGCCAGATGATGTAAAAGAGCATCGTTGGAGAATGAAAAACGACCCCGAATATGTAGCTGCACGAAAAAAGATACTTGATGATTTTTCAGAACAACTTAGAAAGTTCGAGGTGAACAACCATGAATGAACGCAGAAACGTTGAAAGTACGATTATTTCAAGTTTGCTAAAAAAACCTGAACTTATCGAAAAGTTGCGTATTAAACCTTATATGTTCTATTACGACGACTTTAGAACATTTATGGAATATGTATTTGAAGTCGGCAAGGTGGATCATCAAGAAATATTTTTAGAAACATCAAAGAATAAAAACTTTTTAGATTTCGACACGATACAAAAACTATACAATTCAGATTTTATTGGTTATGGCATATTTGAACGCTATCAACAAAATTTATTGGAAGCCTATCAAATATCACAAGCGAATGAAGTAATCAATGAATTTAACCAATCACCTAACATGCAATCGTTTGAAGCAATGGTTACTGACTTAAATCAAGTATCACTGATTAGTGCGACAGATGAAACAAGTACAAAACAAATTGTAGATGAGTTTGTAGAAGAATTGTATAGCGATGAACCTAAGAAAGTCATTAAGACAGGTTTTCCATTAATGGACTATAAGATTGGCGGTTTAGAGCCAACACAACTCATTGTGATTGCAGCACGACCTTCAGTAGGTAAAACAGGGTTCGCGCTTCAAATGATGCTTAATATCGCTAAACAAGGTTATAAAACATCGCTATTTAGTTTAGAAACAACAGGCATAGCAATATTAGAACGAATGTTATCTGCAGCGACAGGAATTGAATTGTCACGTATTAAGAAAAAATCAGATTTAAGCGCTGATGATTTAACTAAATTAACAAGTGCTGCAAGCGAAATATTAAAACTTGAAATAGATGTCAATTCACAAAGCGATGTAAGTACCCAGGAAGTCCGTAAGCAAGCCATGAAGAACAAAGATAAGCAACAGGTAATATTCATCGACTATCTACAATTAATGCAAACAGATAGCAAATTAGACCGTAGAAACGGTATTGAAAAAATTAGTCGTGATTTAAAAATTATAGCAAACGAAACTGGTGCAATTATCGTTTTACTTTCTCAACTTAGTCGTGGTGTAGAAAGTCGAAATGACAAACGACCTATGTTGTCTGACATGAAAGAAGCAGGTGGAATTGAGGCTGATGCAAGTTTGGCCATGCTTTTATACCGAGACGATTATTATAACCAAAATGAAGAAGATGAACTTGGTAAGTCGATTGTCGAATGTAATATTGCAAAGAATAAAGACGGAGAAACGGGTGTCATCGAATTCGAATACTACAAACGTACACAAAGGTTTATGACATGACGGTTATCGAATATAAGAAACTACTTGGAACGATGTACCGACAAGATTATATCAACGATCAACTTATTGGAACGTTACTGATTGAAGTTGGTCGGGCTATCAATCGCTTGCTGGAAGAGAAAAAGATATCTCCTTTCGATGGCTATGAGAAAGTGAAAGACATTATTGAAAAAGAAACGAAGTGGAGAGATAAAGATGGCAATTATCGAAAAGTATTACCTTTATAGACCTGACGGAACAGAAGAAATAAAGGTGGAGAAACGTGAGCCTAATTTAAACATCGTCAAAACACTCACAGGCGCTCATTTTAGCGAGAAATATAAAAAGATGACTGATAGTGAGTTGAAACATTTCAAAGGCGTATATGAGCTTCTGTACGAAGAAGAACTAGGGTTACAAGCAACGATATTTGATATGTAGGAGTGAGTGAATGGAACTAAATAAAATTTACAACGAAGATTGTTTGGTCGGCATGAGAAATATCGAAGAAAACTCAATAGATTTAACAATAACTTCGCCACCTTATGACAATCTAAGAAAATACAATGGTTTCAATTTTGATTTCGAAAACACAGCTAAAGAAATATATAGAATTACTAAAAACGGTGGAGTATTAGTTTGGGTAGTTAATGACTCAACTGTTAAAGGTTCAGAAACAGGTACTTCATTTAAACAGGCTTTGTATTTTAAAAGTATCGGTTTTAGATTGCACGATACTATGATATTCGCCAAAAACAATCCGTTGCCACTAACACACAATAGATATGAACAACAATTTGAATATATGTTTGTGTTTTCAAAAGGTAAACCTAAGGCTTTTAACCCTATTAAGAAAGCTAACAAAAACTATGGAAAGGTCAAAACAGGCACGCACAGAAAGAATAAAAAAGATTTGGTAAAGATGACTGGTTCAAATAAATCAGTAAAAAAAGAATCTATAAAAAACAACATTTGGTATTACTCAGTAAATCGAGGTGCTATATCAAAAGATTTATCAGTGCATAAACATCCTGCTGCTTTTCCAGAACAAATGGCAATAGATCATATCAAAAGTTGGTCTAATAAAGGTGATTTAGTGTTAGATCCTTTTATAGGCAGTGGTACTACTGCAATTGCTTGTATTAAAACAGAACGTAATTTTATAGGTTTTGATGTAAGTGAAGAATATTGTGAGTTATCAAAATTAAGAATTGAAAATATTTAAAATAGCGATATTTGAATTCTAGGAGTGACAACGTGAGTAAATACAATGCTAAGAAAGTTGAATATAAAGGTGTCGTGTTCGATAGCAAAGTCGAATGCGACTACTACCAATATTTAGAACATAACTTAGGTAAGGAATATGACCGTATCGAGTTGCAACCTAGATATGAGTTAATACCTAAGTTCGATAAGCAACGAAAAACAGAATACATCGCAGACTTTGCACTATTCAAAGATGATGTGCTGATTGAAGTGATAGATGTAAAAGGTATGCCAACAGAAGTAGCGAAGTTGAAAGCGAAAATGTTTAGACATAAATATCCGAAAGTCAAACTTACATGGATATGCAAAGCACCTAAATACACAGGTCAAGAGTGGATAACATATGAAGAATTAATCAAAGTACGCAGGGAGCGTAAGAAGGAGAACAATCAATGCAGGAAGAAACACTAAAACTCACATTCGATTTAACTGTAGAAGTAGAACAGCCTATTTGGATAAACAAACATGCAGATAGAGAAAACTACATCGAACATTACGCTAATAGATATAAAAATGATCCTGACAATTTATTAGATAATATCAAAAACATTACTGACGTTAGTGTCAGTTACGCGGATTGGAAGTGACACTATGCCGAAAGTGAATTTAGATGGTAAACGTTACAGATTATGTGATGTGTATAAATATTTTGATGTATCAGATAGCACAGTTCGTAAAAGATATAAAGAAGGTTTACGTGGACCAGAATTAATACATGGCAAAGGAGTTTATCAATATGGTGCAGACGTACGAAAGAAATGAAAAGCAATTAACAGCTAAGCAGTTGTATGAGATACAGCAAGCTGAACTTAGACACGAAAGAGCGTTGAAACGTAAACGTAGAGAAGAACGTATTGCTAGGGCTAAACGTGCAGAACGTGAGGTTGCTAAGCACAGAGTGAACACTAGATACTTTAAAAATCTAGTACAAAATAATCTTGTGGTTAAAGTCAAGACAGATCAATATGGCAATGTGCAGAGGGGGTAGCGGAATGGAAAATGTAAGAATAATTGATTTGAAAGTAGATAATATTGTTCAGTTCCAAGCAGCATTTAAAGGTATTAATGCTATGCAAACGGCCATAGTCAATCGTGTGTATGCAATAGAAAAAGGTTTAAAAACAGTTTGGTACGCAGAGGTTGAGAATGCAGGTGGTTATAAATTCACACTTACAGATAATGATGACTTTGTGAGAGTGGAAGAACCATTTACTCGTAAGGTAGATCTTTCGGGAGATGTAGACTACAACACACCTCAGCATTACAAAGGTAGTGGAGATATAGATGTCATCGAATTCTTGTACCAACAATTATCATTCGAACAGTTCAAAGGCTTTATGAAAGGTAACATGGTCAAATATCCAGTTCGTGCAGGTCGGAAAGATGATGAATTAGCGGATATCAAAAAAGCTAGAGATTATGCAGATAGATTGATTGAAAAAATGGAGGCACAACAATGATCTATTTAGGTGGAGACATGCTTAGTATTGGCCAACAAATGCGTAGAGAGTGGGAGAAGCAAGAGTTACAACGATTAGGCTTTAAAGTTTATGCACCACATGACGATAAAGACATTAATGATAAAGCAAATGCTAACCAAGATAAACTAGCAGAACGTATTGTGTTCAATGACACATTAGGCATGGAAACAAGCGATGTAATGATATTCGATTACTTACCTCATGCACAAGGTACAATTTGCGAAATGGGGTACGTACAGCACCTTAAAAGAGCAAGTGAGAAGGACATTAAGATTTATGTTCAATGTACCGACATCAGACAAGGAACGGGACATATTTCAAACGAGCAGGACCGAGCAGAGTTCAGTATCAATCAATATGTGTATGGCGTAATTATGGATGTTACTGACGGTAGAGGTATTCAAACGTTTGATGAGATATGTGAGGAGTTAGTCTCATGATACTTAGCGATACAATCAACCAACGCTATCGCTATGCTACACAAGGCAAGACACCTACACAGATACAACAAGAACTACGCAAGCTAGGTGTTAACGGCTTTGTGGTTAAGGTAGCAGGAAGTAGAGTGACGATGTTGGTAAGTGAGAACGATATTAAAAGGAACAGGGAGTGTGTAAGGAATGGCAACAGATAAACAAGTTGAGTATGTTGAAAGTTTACAAAATCAAACTTCACTTACTGATTACAGTCGCAAAGAAATAAAAGCAATGACGCATAAAGAAGTGAGCGATTTAATAAGCGAATTACAAGATGACATAGCATATGACGAAGTGATGAGTACAGGACTACCAAATCAATAAGAACAGGGAGTGTTTTAGATGATAAAAATATACAAAAACGACAATGACGAATTAGAATGCCATGTTAAATATGATGGTTATGATTTTAAATTTCAATGTATTAGAGATGGTTTTTCTAGTGCGGTTTTTGAAGGTAGTAATACAGAAGAATATAGATTGTTTGAAAGTAATATCGATATTGATGACGAAATTTTAAGTGGCATACAAAATATTATGTTTCAAATAACTAGAGTGTTTAACTGGCAAGACGGTTGGGAGGGCGATTAAATGTATACCAGAGATAGAGAAACAATATCAACGATGTTAACAAATCATATTGCAAGTGAACGTGACAGTTTCCGTAAACAACGAGATGAACTCATCAATGATATGGCAGAAGTGAAAAGGAAGGCAGAGGCGTTTGATGAGATTTTAAATGTTGACTATATAGTAGCGCCTGATGATTATGCACATGAAATCACAAAAATTGTAGATAAATACAGGGAGGAACAATAAATGTCAATTTTACCAATTAAATTATTATCAGAAAATGCAATCTTGCCAACAAGAGCAAATCCGACAGATAGTGGATTAGATTTATATGTAGCAGAAGATACAACTATTCCAGCACATAGTACAGTCGTAGTACCTACACACATTGCTATTGATTTAGCGTATGGATATGAGGCGCAAGTGAGACCACGTTCAGGTAATTCACTTAAAACTAAGTTACGTGTAGCGCTTGGAACAATTGATCACACGTATAACAAAGAAATTGGAATTATTACAGACAATATCGGTGATGAGGCAATCGTAGTTAAAGCAGGTACACGTTTAGCACAATTAGTCATTGCGCCAGTAATGTTACCAGAGCCAACGGAGGTGCAAGAGTTTGATGAAGTGTCGGAAAGAGGAGCGTATGGAAGCACAGGAGAGTAAGGATATATTAGAAAAAGTAAAAGAGGTGCTGGGGAAGTGAAAACGACAGATTTTATTGAATTAGTTAAACGTTTAGGATACAAAGTCAACTTGTCATACAAAAATGTAAATCATAAAAAGACTAAACTTTTAATCTATACAGAAAATGAGAGGCATCCAAGTGCATGGGTTTTTGTACATGAACAGTATTCTTTTAGAAGTTTAGGAATTAATAGTGAATTGTTCACATTGTTAGTGATGTATGCAAGCACTTCTATTAGTGAACGAGGTGGTAACTTATGCAATACCTAATACGTCAATTCAAAGACAGCACAGGTCACATTCACACTGATATTGAGAAAGCACGCACAAACGAAACTCTCTCTATTGTGGAGGCGGAGAGTAAGGAGCAAGCGTTGAAAGTATATAAAGCGCAACGTCAGAAAGAGGCTTTGATGTCCGTCATTAAAGGTTACAAAAAACTTAAGGAGCGATTGTTTAATGATTAAACGCATACTAAAAATATGGTTCATCATCGGAATGTATGAACTAAGCAAATATCTAACTAACGAACTTATCGTAAAGTTGCAGAGTGAAGATGATGTGGAAGTGCCTAGTGATTATGCTAGGGAGAGTGATCAATACGATATTAACAGAATTAAAGCTGAGGTGAGTAAGTAGTGGTTGATTTAATTGTAGAACTAATTCTATTATCAATTATTGGACTTTTATTTTCCTTATATATAAGCCAACGCAAAAAGAAACAAAAAATGTTAAGACGACTAAAAGTTAAACTTGAAGAAAATGACCAAGTAAAAAAGTCGTTAGACGCATGTAAAAGGGCATGTCGAAACACTAAACATGTGAAGAAAGTTGAATATGCTAAGTATATTGTAGAAGTGAACGAGGGCATCTATCTAAAAATACCTAACCGTTTCAACACGTACAATTTTAGAAACGAAAAGGTATTTGTTAAAAATATTTATGAAGCTACATCATTTTTTACAGTTGAAGCAGCAAAATCTTTTGCAGACGAATGTGGTGGGAAAGTGTTATATAACAAACCTAATTTGGAGGTAGTAGAGTGATAACGATTGAACGTCATGATATTAGAAAGTTAGAAGAATATATCCAACATGTAGAACGTTATCGTAAAGAGTTAAAGGTTTGTGAGTATGAATTATTAGAAAATCACGAACCAGAGAATGTAGGTGCTGGAAAAAGTAATCTACCCGGTAACCCAATTGAACGCCAAACGATTAAGAAGTTAAGTAACAAACGGTATGTGATGTTAAGCAACATTGTGAACGGTGTTGATAAGCTAGTTGAAGAAGCTGATGAAGATACACTCGATATGATTAACAAACGTTACTGGGAATGTCCTATCGGTTGTTATGAGTGGGAAGATTTAGCTGAATACTTTGGAACAAGCAAATCAAGTATATTAAGACGACGCAACGCAATGATTAATAAGTTGGCTGAATTAATTGGTTATGTGTAAGTGAACTTAAAAGGGGTATAAGTCCGTGCGAAAAGTCGTTATTATGATACTGTAAGAGTTATCTCCTAGTGTAGCGTTTTTATAAGTTACCCGGAGATATACCAAACACAAGCGATTGGATAAGCACTTATCATCTTGTAGATGTTATGCGTCCGATTGCTGAACTGTCTATCTGTGAGGTAGGCAGTTTCAATGGTATCTTACATAATCTAATTTAGAATGAAATTCAAAATGTTTGTTTAATCAGCCTCCTTCAATTTAGATATTTGACTATCCGAGAGAACACTCGGGTAGTCTTTTTTATTACAAATATATAGAGTTATTAACGTAAAGTAGGTGGTATTATACGATGACGAAGCTAAGCATTAAACAACAAGTATTTGCAGATGAATATATAAAGACAGGTAACGCATATCAATCGGCAATTAAAGCCGGTTATAGCGAAAGTTATGCAAAAGGTAATGTAGTTAAATTGTTGGAAAATGTGAGTGTCAAAGCATATATAGACAAACGAATGGAAGAATTGAAAAAAGAGTCAATCGCAGACCAAGATGAGATACTTCGCTATCTTACTTCGGTCATTCGTGGAGAAATCACTGACCAAGAACTTATACCTATTCAAGTAGGTCGTGGAGAAATGGAAGTAGAAGAACTAGAAAAACGATCTGATACAAATGCTAGAACGAAAGCAGCAGAATTATTAGGTAAACGTTACATGATGTGGACGGACAAGCAACAAATTGAAACAACTGCGACGGTACAGTTCAATGACGATATCAATTGATTTATCTAAACTCATTCCCGAACACTTTCACGACCTATGGAGAGCAACTAAGAACAAAGATATATTAAATGTAGTCGCTAAAGGTGGACGTGGTAGCGGGAAATCGTCTGATATATCCATCATCATTACACAACTAATCATGCGCTATCCTATGAACGCTGTTGTAGTCCGTAAGACAGATAACACATTAGCAACATCTGTATTTGAACAGATTAAATGGGCGATAGAAGAACAAAAGGTATCACACTTGTTCAAAGTTAAGGTATCTCCTATGGAAATCGCATATATACCTAGAGGGAACAGAATTATCTTTAGAGGGGCGCAGAACCCTGAACGATTAAAGTCGTTAAAAGATAGTCGGTTCCCTTTTTCTATTATGTGGATAGAAGAGTTAGGCGAGTTTAAAACAGAAGATGAAGTAACAACGATTACTAACTCAATGTTACGTGGAGAATTGGATGAAGGGCTATTTTATAAATTCTTTTTCTCATACAACCCAGCTAAGCGTAAACAACACTGGGCGAATAAGAAGTATGAGAGTGCCTTTCAACCTGTTAATACGTTTGTACATCACTCAACGTATTTAGATAACCCTTATATATCTAAACAGTTTGTTCAAGAGGCAGAAAGTGCAAAAGAACGTAACGAATTGAGATATCGTTGGGAGTATCTAGGAGAAGCAATCGGTAGTGGCGTTGTACCATTCGATAACTTGAGATTTGAGAAGATACCTGATGACTTGTATAACTCATTCGATAATATTCGCAACGCTGTCGACTTTGGATATGCAACTGATCCATTAGCGTTTGTACGTTGGCATTACGACAAAAAGAAACGTATTATCTACGCAGTTGATGAACACTATGGTGTACAGATAAGCAATAGGGAGTTTGCTAACTGGTTAAAACGTAGAGGTTATCAGTCTGACGAGATATATGCAGATAGTGCAGAGCCTAAATCTATTGCAGAGTTGAAACAAGAACACGGTATTAGACGTATCAAAGGCGTTAAAAAAGGACCGGACAGCGTAGAACATGGCGAACAATGGTTAGATGATTTAGACGCAATTGTAATTGATCCAACACGTACACCTAATATCGCAAGAGAATTTGAAAACATTGATTATGAAACAGACAAAGACGGTAACGTCAAACCTAGATTAGAAGACAAAGACAATCACACAATAGACGCTACAAGATATGCGCTAGAACGTGATATGCGTCAAAACAAAATTAGTATATTAACGTAAACGAGGTGGTTATTATTAATTGGCCATGGGAACGACCTTATCACGAAACGATAATGGAACAAATCAAGCCTAAATATGAAACGCAAGAAGAAATGATAATGCGATTGATTAGAGAACATAAAGAGAATATCGATAACATCACAATTGGAGAACGATATTATAATCATCATCCGGATATTTTAGATGCACCATTCAAAACTGATGTGAACGGCGACTATGATGAGACTAAACCGGACTGGAGAATGTACACTAACTACCATCAAAACTTAGTTGACCAAAAAGTCGCATACACAGTAGCCAACCCAGTGACATTTGGTACAGAGAACGAGAAATCACTCAAGACTATTCAACACGTACTTAATCATAAGTGGGATGACAAGTTAGTGGATATTCTAACTGCTGCAAGCAATAAAGGTATCGAGTGGGTACAACCTTATGTTGATGAACAAGGAGAATTTAAAACATTCCGAGTACCTGCTGAACAAGCTATTCCTATTTGGACTAATAAAGAAAGAGACGAACTACAAGCATTTATCCGTGTGTATGAATTAGATGGTGCTGAAAGAGTAGAATATTGGACTAAAGATGATGTAACGTACTACGAACTACAAGAAGAACAGCTTATCCCTGACTTTTACCGTAGTGACGACCATATCCAACCACATTATTTTCAAGGCAATAAGTTGATGAATTGGGGAAGTGTACCATTCATTCCGTTTAAGAATAACCCTCAAGAAGTATCAGACTTGTTTATGTATAAGACGATTATTGACGCATTAGACAGACGTTTATCTGATACTCAAAACACGTTTGATGAATCGGTTGAGTTAATTTATATCCTTAAAGGTTATGAAGGTGAAAATTTAAAGGACTTCATGCATAATCTTAAATACTATAAAGCGATTAATGTTGATGGCGAAGGCTCGGGAGTAGACACAATTAAAGTGGAAGTACCCGTAGAGTCCGTTAAAGAGTATTTAAAGATGTTACGTGAATACATTATCGAGTTCGGTCAAGGTGTGGACTTCCAGCAAGATAAATTTGGTAATAGCCCTAGTGGTATCGCACTCAAATTCATGTATAGCAACTTAGATTTAAAAGCGAACAAGTTGAAGAATAAGACGCTTACTGCGTTACAAGAGTTGTTACAATACATCATTGATTTTTATAAGTTAGATATCAAAGTACAAGACATCGAGATTACATTCAACTTCAATATCATGGTAAATGAGTTAGAAAACTCTCAAATTGCTATGAACTCAACTGCTATCTTATCTAAAGAAACAGTTATTGCTAATCATGCATGGGTTGATGATCCAGTCGCAGAAATGGAAAGAATAGAGCAAGAGAATATCGAACTCAATCAACAACTCCCAGATATTGAGGAGGGTTTGAATGGCAGAAAACAACAATCCGAAGATAACCAACCAACATGATATCGATGGTTACATTGATAGAAAGATAATGACAGCAGAAAAAGAGATAGAAATACTGTTTGCTAACCGTCTGAAAGAAATCAAACAAGAATTAGCAGATATGTTTTCTAAATATCAATCTGATGACGTGTACGTTACGTGGACTGAATTTAATAAGTATAACAGGCTCAATAAGGAACTAGAACGTATAGGACAGATGTTGACACAAGATTATAGAGAAGTCGCTAAGATTATCAAACAATCTCAACAGAATGTCTATATTGAAAAGTATCTTATGAGCCTTTATTTGTATGAAATGGCTAGTCAAACATCAATGGACTTCGATGTACCAACTCAAGCCATTATACAGAAAGCCATAGAACAACCAGTTGACTTGATTAAGTTAGTACCAACGCTAGAACGTCATAGAAACAACGTACTTAAAAAGATACGCATAGAAATCACTAAAGGCATCGTAAATGGCAAAGGGTACACACATATAGCTAAAGCCTTACGTGATGGTTTAGGTATGTCTAAAGCGCAAGCACAACGTGTAGCACGTACTGAAGCTGGTAGAGCAATGTCGCAAGCTGGTTTAGATAGTGCAAAGGTAGCAAGAGATAACGGTTTATCTATGCACAAACGTTGGTTAGCTACTAAAGATACACGTACAAGACATTCTCACAGACACTTGGATGGCCAATCGCTCAAATTGCATGAAGTATTCCGTTCGAGTGGCTGTACTGCACAAGCACCTAAGTTATTTAAGGGTGCTGCAAGTGCAAAAGAGAACATTAATTGTCGTTGTAAGTTACTTTATTACATAGATGAAGATGAATTACCTACTGTAATGAGAACTAAAGAAGATGGTGTTATTCCATTCACTACATATCGTGATTGGGAGAAAAGGAAACGGAAAGGCTAGTAACCTACTACTCGACCTGAAGTAAGTCGTTAAACTGCTTCTTTTATTTTAAACTTTCGTGTCGTAACACGTTAAAAACGTAAAAGGAGTAGTTAAATATGGACTTATACGCATTATTAGGGCAATTTAAAGACGGTGAAATCGATAAACAGAAAGTGATTGACGCTATTGATGAATCGAAATCAGGTATGGTACCACGTTCTCGATTGAATGATAAGAACGCTGAAATCGATGAGTTGAAAGCAGAGATTACTAACCGTGATGAACAAATTGCCAAATTACAAGACTCTGTGAAAGACGATAGCGAGTTAAAGAAAGAACTCGACGAATTAAAAAATAAAAACGCAGAGTGGCAAACTAAGTACCAAGAATCACAATTGAATAACGCTGTTAAGTTGGCAGTTGCTAAAGACGCAAACGATGCTGACGATATTCTGGCTTTCATCAACAAAGATGAGTTGGAATTGCAAGACAATGGCACTGTGAAAGGTTTAGATAAAGCGATTGAAACGCTTAAAGAGTCTAAACCTTATTTATTTGCCGATACAAAGCCTAGTGGACGTACACCGGATGAAGGTAGAAACGTTACTGGCGGAATAACACAAGAACAGTTCAACAATATGAGCGTAGACGAAAGAACTGATCTATTTGTGAATGATAGAAAGACATACGACGCTCTAATCAATAATTAGGAAAGAGGTAATAAAATATGGCACAAGGAACAACAATGTTATCTAACCAAGTTGTACCAGAGGTATTAGCACCAATGATGCAAGCAGAGTTAGATAAGAAATTAAGATTTGCTCAATTTGCACAAATCGATAACACATTAGCAGGACAACCGGGAGACACTTTAACATTCCCAGCATTCGTTTACAGTGGAGATGCAACAGTAGTACCTGAAGGACAAAAAATTCCTATCGACAAAATCGAAACTAATAGACGTGAAGCTAAAATTCATAAAATCGGTAAAGGTACTGAAATTACAGACGAAGCATTATTATCTGGTTATGGCGACCCTAAAGGCGAAGCAGTACGTCAACACGGTTTAGCTATTGCTAACAAAGTAGATAATGACGTATTAGAAGCTTTACGAGGTACTAAATTAACAGTAAGTGCAGATATTGGCACATTAACTGGTTTAGAAACTGCAATCGACACATTCAACGATGAAGATTTAGAACCTATGGTATTATTCGTAAACCCTAAAGACGCTGGTAAATTACGTGCTAGTGCATCAGCAAACTTCACTCGTGCAACTGAATTAGGTGATGACATCATTGTTAAAGGTGCATTTGGTGAAGCGTTAGGCGCAATTATTGTACGTTCTAACAAATTAGAAGAAGGAGAAGCTATTTTGGCTAAGCGTGGTGCAGTTAAATTAATCACTAAACGTGATTTCTTCTTAGAAACTGACCGTGATCCTTCACGTAAAGCAACTGCTTTATACAGTGATAAACACTATGTAGCATACCTATATGACGAATCTAAAGCAGTTAAAGTAACTAAAGGTGCTGGAAACGCAGACACAAGTGCATAAAAGGAGGAAGTGACGTATGTATAAAGTAATCGAATACTTCACAGACTTACAAGACAATTACCATGCGTATCATGTAGGGGATCCATTCCCTCGCAATGGTTTAGATGTAAGTGATGAACGATTAACTGAATTATCCACAAAAAATAACCGTCAAAATAAGCCTTTAATAGAGCGTGTAGAAGAGCAAGTAGCTTTAAATGGTATGAAAGTATCAGAATTGAAAGAACTTGCTAAACAACGTGATATTGAAGGCTTTTCTCATATGAAAAAATCTGAACTCATCGACGCATTAGAAGGTGCAGAATAATGGATGCGCTCGATGTGAAAATGCTCAATCAAACGTCTGTTGATGACACTTCACATGATGACGAAATAGAAATGCTTATTCCTAAGTATTTGAAGTTAGCAGAAGAATATTGCAACCAAACTTTTGACGTTAAACATTTACCTACTGGCGTTGAAAAGTTTATTGCTGAATGCATTAAATATAGTGCAAACGGTAATATCTCATCACGTTCAATGGGTACGGTTAGCTATACTTTTGTAACTGAAATGCCTAAAGCGACATATAAGCATTTAAAACCTTTCAGAAAGCTAAGATGGAGTGGTTATCATGTTTAACCCTTTTGACGAATTTCCCCATCGTATTGCTATGGGTTCAAGAGAATTAGTAGGTGTGTATCCTAAAGAGAAAGAGCGCTTTAAAAGCGAACAAGTAATAAAAGGCTTTATGGACACACCTAATTCTTCAGAACAACTCAAGTTTCATCAAATGGATAAAGATTACGATAGAAACCTATATACTCCGTACAGCGTGCCAATCACTAACAAAACTTTATTTAAATATCAGGGTAAAACTTACGAAGTAGTAGGCGAGCCGATAGATCAAGGCGGACAACAAGAAATCAATCTTACTCGATTGAGAGTGTGTCCACTTGGCTAAGGTGAAATATGGTAACTGGACCTTAGTTGCAGAACTCGAAGATTATAAAGACGAGATGGAACGTTGGGTTAAGAGAGGTATTGCTAGAACTACAATGAAGATATACAACACAGCAGTAACGTTAGCACCAGTAGATACAAGTTGGTTACGTGAAAGTATCAGCTATGAGTTCTACGACGGTGGTTTTTCATCAAAAATTAACGTTGGTGCAGATTACGCTATATATGTGGAGTATGGTACTGGCGTATATGCTACTGGTCCCGGTGGTAGTCGTGCAAAGAATATCCCGTGGCGTTACAAAGATGCAGACGGACAATGGCACACTACTAAAGGGCAACATGCACAACCTTTCTGGAACCCAGCTATTGATGCGGGTAGAGCATTCTTCAATAAGTATTTTTCATAAGGTGGTTAAGATATGTGGGTATCAGTTGAACGGTATCTATTTAATGAGATATATAACAAATTAAAAAGCAACCCTATCATCAACAAACAGCTTGGTGGTAGGGTTTTTGATTGCGTTCAGAAAGACGCTGTTTACCCATATATCGTTGTGGGTGAAACAAACGTCACTAATGATGAAACGACGACAAGTATGGTCGAAGATGTTGCTATTACATTTCATGTGTATAGCCAAACTTATAACCGTAACGAAGCGTCGCAAATCATACAGTTTTTAGGTTATGTCCTAAATTCTGAAATAGAAATAAATAACTATTCATTTATTAAAAGCCGAATTGATGCACAAGAAGTGATTACTGATATTGACCAGTATACAAAACACGGCATCATTCGGCTTGTTTTTAAATACAGACACAATACTTTACAAAGGAGTGTAACGAATGGCGCAGAATAAATACATTGCAGCGTTACAAATCGCTGATAAAGATTTAGCGAGCAAGCTAAAAGAAGAAGATGCTATTCTGTTAGCTAGTTTAGCTGAGGGTGGACACACAATCAGTAATGACTTAGCCGAAATGATTACAGGTGGCAAAAAAGACTATGGTCGTAATTCAGTAGAAGAAGAGATTAAAATAACTGTTGACCGTGTACCCGGCGACAAAGGTCAAGAAGCTTTAAAAGAGGCAGTTAAAAATTTCAAACAGTTACGTTTATGGATCTGGGAAGTTAAGAAACGTGACGGTAAACATCACGGTACTTTCGCTTATGTAATTGTAGAAGAACACGAATGGTCATTTGATGATGAGGATGACAAAATCGAAATCACTGCAAAAGTTAAATTTAACAGTGCAGATGGTTCTGTTGACTCACTCCCTCCTGAATGGCTTAACCCTAGTGCTTCTGCTCCAACAGTTGAATGGGAAGATATGGGAGCTTATACAGACACATACGAAAACCGTACACCTAGTGCAGGTGCTTAATAGAGGGCTTAACGCTCTCTATTTTTTATTTTAAAAAAGAAAGAGGTTAAAACATGGCAGAAAATACAATCAACCCTATTACAGTATTAAATATTAACGGTGAAGAAATTAAAGCAAAGGCTACATTCTTATTCGATAAAAAAGCTGAAAAATTTGCGACAGAAGAAAAAGATAATGAAGGCAAAACGAATAAAGTAGCTGGTTTCAATAACATCTTTAATGGTTTATTAGAACGTGACGCTAATTCAATTGCAGACTTTTGGGAATGTGCTACTGCTTACTTAGGTAAGAAGGCTCCTAGTCGTGAAGATATTGAGTTATCTTTATCAGAAATTATTGAAGAAAAAGAAGATACATTAGAACTTTTACAAGGTGCATTAGATATTTTAAATAATAGTGGTTTTTTCAAACAGAAATCACGTCTATTCTGGACACAAATGAATATCGCACCAACTATGGTGAAAGAGGACGAAAGAGAGAGTACGAAGAACGGTATTCAGTTCATGAAGGACAACTACAAAGAAATCATGGGCGTGGAACCTTACTCGACTATTCAGAAATAAGACAAATTACCAGTCAATACATAGGCTACCTACCCTATGACGAACTCATGGGCTTAACACCTAATGAGTGGAAGGACTGGATAATAGGGCGTAGGCAAGCGTTGTTAGATGAACAAGAGAATATGTTGTTCATGGCACAAGCTAACGGCCTAGTACAAGCTGGTAAATCTCTAAAACGTATGCAAAGACAGATAGAGCGTAGTCGTTATATTGTTCGTAACGATGAAGAAGGCTATGAACATATGAAACAACGTAAATTAGCACAAAATAAGCGTAATAGAGAAGTACAAAAACGAGGCACACGTAGATTCTTAAATTCTATGCGTGCTACAAGTCAAAAAGGAGGGTAGCCATTGGAAAAGAATTTTGTTGCTAAGATTAGCGCAATCATCAGTAATTTCCAGAGAAATATCAAAAAAGCACAACGTATGGCAAAGACTGATATTCCGAATGAAATTGAAACAGAAGTAGACGCTAACATATCAAAATTCAAACGTAACTTAAATAGAGCAAAAGCAATGGCTCAACGTTGGCGAGAACATAAAGTCGATATAGATGGTAACGCTAGTCCGTTAAGACGTGTCATTTCTTTTGCTAAATCAGAATTAAAAAGAATTAGAGATAAACAAGTCGATATTAAAGGCGATAACAGTAATCTGAAACGTTCAGTATTAGGCGCTAAGCTAAGTTTAGCTACATTACACGATAAAGTCGTACACGTTAAGTTTGATACAAGAGGAATGACAAGAGCGCAAGTATTAACTAGAGCGTTAAACGATTCTTTAGACGAATACGGCGATAAAATGGATCAATTAGCAACTCGTATTCGTACGTTCGGTACTGTATTTGGACAACAAATTAAAGGTGTCTTAATTGCTAGTTTTCAAGGACTTATCCCTATCATAGCTGGTTTAGTACCTGCAATCATGGCAGTAGCTAACGCATTAGGCGTAGTAGCTGGTGGTGTGTTAGGAGTAGCTGGTGCATTTGGTATAGCAGCAAGTGGTGCGTTTGCATTTGGTGCTATGGCAGTAAGTGCAATAAAAATGTTAAATGACGGAACATTACAAGCTACTGCACAAACAAGAAGATACCAAGCGTCTTTAGACCAAGTTAAATCAACGTGGGAAAGTATCATCAAACAAAACCAATCACAAATCTTTAATACATTAGCTAACGCGTTAGACACAGTAAACGTAGCTTTAGGACGTATGAAACCATTCTTAGCAGGTATCTCTAAAGGAATGGAACAAGCGTCACAGAGCGTCTTAAAATGGGCTGAGAACAGTCAAACAGCTAGCAAGTTCTTCAACATGATGAACACTACTGGCGTTAAGACGTTTAACACATTATTAAGTGCAGCAGGACGATTTGGCGATGGTTTAATCAATGTATTCACTCAACTGGGTCCATTATTCTTATGGACTGCTAAAGGTTTAGATAACTTAGGTAAGAAGTTTCAAAACTGGGCTAATAGTGTTGAAGGACAAAACGCTATTAAGTCATTTATTGAATACACAAAAGAGAACTTACCTAAAATAGGTCAGATATTCGGTAATGTATTTGCTGGTATCGGCAACTTAATGAAAGCATTCGCTCAAAACAGTTCTAACATTTTTGATTGGTTAGTCAAAATGACTAGCAAATTCAGAGAGTGGTCAGAACAAGTTGGTAAGTCAGAAGGCTTCAAGAAGTTTATACAATACGTTCAAGAGAATGGTCCAGTAATCATGGACCTAATCGGAAATATTGTAAGAGCGTTAGTAGCATTTGGTACTGCTATGGCACCAATAGCAAGTGTAATACTTAAAGTAGTAAATGCTTTAGTAGGTTTCATTGCTAAGTTGTTTGAAACTCATCCAGCTATCGCTCGATTTTTCGGTATCGCTATGATACTAGGTGGAGTGATGTGGGCGTTACTAGCACCAATTATTGCAGTTGGTACAGTATTATCTAATGTATTTGGAGTTAGTCTATTACGAGCCATAGGTAAAATAGCACGTTTTATGGCTTCAAGTAACATTCTAAAAGGTGTATTAAACATTTTAAGAGGTGCATTTAGCTTATTAGTTAGTCCGATAGCTAATATAGGTAGATTATTACCATTATTAGGCAGTGCATTTAGTGCTTTAGCTGGTCCTGTTGGAATAGTTATAGGCATTATTTTAGCGCTTGTTGGCGTAATCGTTTATCTGTGGAAAACCAACGAAGATTTCCGAAATATGATAATTGATGCGTGGAATGTCATTGTTGACGCAATCTCTGGTGCTGTTAGTTCTATTGTTGGCTGGTTTACTCAATTGTGGTCATCTATTCAACAAACACTAAAACCTATCATGCCAATTTTACAAGAACTAGGACAAATGTTTATGGATGTTCTAGGTGGTTTAGTCATGGGTGCTATTCAATTAGTAATCGGTACTTTCCAATCACTATGGATGGCTGTTTCAGTAATTTTCACTGCGATTGGTGGAATTATTTCAGCTGCAGTACAATTGATCGTCGGTTTATTCACTGCTTTCATTCAATTTATTACTGGCGACTTCTCGGGTGCGTGGCAAACCTTACAAACTACAATTTCAAACGTAATGACTACGATTTGGGAAACGATAGTATCAATTTTTACCCAAATCTCTGAATTTATTTTCAATACACTAAATTCTATTCTTGGTACAAATATCACAAGTTGGACTCAAATTTGGTCAGCAATCGTTCAATACGTTACACAAATTTGGAACAGTGTCACACAATGGTTTAGTCAAGTAGCACAATCTGTATGGAACAAAATGGTGCAAGCATACAATTATGTAGTAAGTACCGGTTCACAGTGGGTTTCTTCAATCATTAGTACAATGGGTCGATTCTTGAGTTCTGTTATAAGTGGATTTATAAGAGTTGTCTCAAGCGTTGGATCACATATGGTTTCTGCGTTAGGTAGAGTTATATCAGTCGGAGCGCAATGGGTATCAGCTATCGTCGGTGCAATGGCTAGATTTGTATCTAGTGTCGTTAGCGGTTTCTTTAGAGTAGTTGGTGCTGTTGGAAATGGCATGAGTAATGCGTTAAATCGAGTGCGTAGCTTTATTGGAGATTTCGTTCAAGCAGGTATTGATATGATAGCTGGAATGATACGTGGTATCGTTCAAAAAGCTAAAGATTTGGCAGCTGCTGCGTGGAATGCTGCTAAGGGGGCTTTAAATGCTGCTAAAAGTGCCTTAGATAGTCATTCACCTTCACGTAAATTCATGCAATTAGGTAGTGATAGTATGACTGGTTTAGGTATGGGTATCGCACGATATGCTGGTAAAGCTGCAAGAGCAAGTAAATTGGCGGCATTAAAAGTTATGGATGCTTTCAACGTAGATTTACAACCCGACTTTTTAGACGGAGTATCTAGTGATTTAGGAACTACTCTTGACGCTCACATGACTAAAGATGTACAACACAGTATGCAAGAAAACAATCGACCTATCGTTAATGTAACAGTTCGTAATGAGGGCGATGTTGATTATATTAAATCTTACATTGAAGAAACTAACTCTAAAGATGCAAGTTTCGGACTATTTTAAAGGGGGACAGTTAATTGATATTACATGACGTAGAAATTTATAAAGATAAACAACATTATTATATTAGCGATAACCCTTTTACCAAACAAATGCTAAGAGTGGTTTCTTACGATGTTAAAGGTGCTGGGTATGATCGTTCTTTTAGCAATATCGATAGAGTGAATGGTCGTTTCCATAATTCTACTACTGAATTAAAGAAAACAGTCGAAATGAAGTTGCGCTTTAACGTTCAGAAAATAGAGCATGCGTCTTTCTTAAAAGCTAGATTACAGGAGTTACTAAGAGGACAATACTATCTAAGAGAACTTGCAGCATCTGAAACCGAAATCAAATTTGAGAATATATTCGAACCTAAAAACCAACAACCTACCCTTGAATATGTTGACGGTAGACAAATTTATGTAGGTTTAGTTAACGAAATATCATTTGACACTACTCAGATTACTGGAGAGATTGATATAGAGTTTGAAACAATTGAACTACCTTACTTTGAAAGTATTGGTTATAGTACAGATTTAGAAAAAGAAACGAACAACATTAACAAATGGGGCGCTATTGATGACAACCCATTCGGAGTTGAACAGAAGCCTAGACGATATACATTCTATGATTTAAAAATTGGAGAAGTATATTACGGTGGTTCTGTACCAATCAATCAATTTAATCAAGATAGCATAGTAGAACTTACATTAGGTGAAAATATAAGTGCTAAGGATAAATCAGGCTTAACTTTCTATATCACTAACGGTAGTAATGCTATTAAGATTAGTGGTTTAGATATTAAAGCTGGAGATGTTATCCGTTTTGACGGTATTCACACATACAGAAATAAAATCAGAATTGATGAATATAACCAAACTAAAACGAAACCTGTATTAGTTCCCGGCTGGAATACTTTCCATAGCACTAAGACACTTCAGAAAATTACATTTAAGCACAAAAGATATTACATGTAGAAGGAGGTTGCTTTCATGCCGATAGAGTTAAAGACATTACAAGGTGTAGGGCAATCTCTACATGTCGAAACAGTGTTGAATGAGAAGTTAAACGAAGATAGTTCATTAGAGTTTGAAATTATTGAAAATAAAGCTACTTTTGACGCAATTGGTGCTATCACTAAGATGTGGACTTTAAGCAATATAGGTGGATATGAGGATAATAGAGAATATCGCATTGTTATCTTAGATAGAACTAGCATTGGCGATAAGCAAAAATTAAGTGTCAAAGCTAGACCGGTCGAACTTGATGATATGAACAACCTTCGTGTCTATGAAACTTACAACGGTAGTTATACAGGGAAAGAATACTTTGATTTAGTATTCAAGGGTACTGGATATAACTATAAATTACATGCAAATGTCACTTCTAGTCGTTTTGAGAATTTAGGCAATCACGATACTAACCTTGAGTTATTCAAGAAAGGTTTAGAACGTTTCGTATTGGAATATGAATATGATCCAAACACGAAAACGTTCCATTTGTACGATACAGTTGAACATAAAGCAAACTATTACATCAAAGCTGGCGTTAATGCGAACAATATCAAGATACAAGAAGATGCATCTAAATGTTATACCTATATCAAAGGTTATGGTGGTTTTGATGAACAACAAACTTACAACGAAGCTAGCTTACAGTATGAATACACACATCCATTAGCTGATTTGATTGGCAAACGTCATGCGCCACCTGTTGTTGATGGTCGTATGACAAAAGAGAAATCACTTAAAAAAGCAATGGAGTTGACGTTAGCTGAAAGTCTTAAAACTTCAATTACATTAGACTTCGTTTCTTTAAGAAAACATTTCCCTGAAGCAGTACCTAAGATTGGCGATATCGTGAACGTTACTGATGATTTAATCGGTTTAAATGCTTATGTTCGTATCATAGAGATTACTACTCATAGAGATGTAAATAATGAGATTACTAAGCAAGATATCGTTTTGGGTGAATTCAGAATGAAAGATAGATACATGAAGGCAGTTAATAACGCTGCAAACTATGTATCAGCTTTAAATATCAATAAATCAAACCCTGCTAAGTTTGCTAGAGAAATGCAAGCGCAAAACAACGCAAATACTAAAACAAACCAACAATTATTAGGTAGAACTGAACAATTAAACAGTAAACTGAAAGAAACTGAAGCTAAGAGTGTCACAACAGCAAATGGTACGATTATTCATGACTTTACTAATAAATCTGTGATTAAAAAAGTTAAAACGATAGGAACAATTGGTGATAGTGTAGCTAAAGGCTCTCATGCTAAGACTAACTTTACAGATATGTTAGCTAAGAAGTTGAAAGCCAAAGCAATTAATTTAGCTGTAAGTGGAGCAACGATGTCGACTATAAAAGAAAACAGTATATACGAACAATCTAGTAAAATAAAAGGCGATTTAATCATCGTACAAGGTACTGATGACGATTGGACTAACAATGTAAAGATAGGCACTGATAAAACGGACACAAAAACGTTTTACGGTGCCTTTTATAGTGCAATTGAGTTGATTAAGAAGAATAACCCTAAGTCAAAAATTATCGTCATGACACCCACAAAACAGTGCTATATCGTGGATAAGAAAATCACACGTAGAGATACTGACAAGAACGCTTTAGGTTTAACTTTAGAAGATTATGTAGGAACTCAAGTAGACGCATGTAATGAGTTAGATATTCCGGTTTATGATGCTTACCATTCATCGCAGTTTAAACCTAATATTCCTTCATATAGAAAGACAAGCATGCCTGACGGGCTACATCCTAATGAGAAAGGACATGAAGTCATTATGTATGAATTAATCAAAAACTTTTATGGCTAAGGAGGTCAAAAATGTTAAAATTAGATAATTTAATCACACGATTACATTCATTCTTTAGTTATAAATTTGTCGACCAATTACAACATAACTTTGAAGAAATTAAGTTATGGGCAGATAGTTCTAACAAAGCATTGAATGACCACAAGAAACAAAAAAATGATGCACATACCAGTGACCAAATTAAACATGTTACTAAGAAAGGACAAGACGTTTCCCTTTCTGATGAATTGAATTATCAAAATGAGAAAGTAACAAATTTAGTTCTAGGTCATAATGGTAATGGTATTCAAGAATTAAGAGCAAGTCGTACATCGATGGATGCAGAAAGTTTTGACGACTTATCTGGTCGTTTGTATCACGACTTTTTAAGAGAAGAAAATGAACGTAAGAGTTTACGTAGCGAATTAATGAAGAAAATTCAACGTGTTGTAAATGTAGATGACTTTGGCGCTGATCCAACTGGACAAAAAGACAGTACGCAAGCGTTCAAAGACGCATTAGGTTACGGTAATGTAATGGTAACTATGAGTGGTGGTACTTATCTCACAACAGGTATTAAAATGCCTAACAATTCACGTTTAGTAGGACAAGGTAAAGATATTACAACAATTAAATTTATGGATAGTACACCAGCAGAGAACATCGGTATTAC
>OBXP01000031.1_pt1 | contig 38093 bp, 39 predicted proteins | sample 1476661 | NCBI WGS metagenome assembly OBXP01 (sample SAMEA2580179, study PRJEB22360) | human gut metagenome | biome: human gut; feature: human-associated habitat; material: faeces | place: Denmark | collected 2008/2010 | reverse complement strand
ATAATTATCTTATTTTTCATAAATAAGTAACTAGTAAATCATATTTAATTCTATATATGACATATATCACATCTAAATTTTTAAACAAATAATAGTAATAAACATTATAGTAAAATTTAATCGGAACTTTTTGAATGATATAAAACAAAAAAACCAGTAAATGTATCTATTAAACACATTTACTGGTAATATATCTAAACGCTAGAAAGTAATTAGTTAATCAATGAGACAATCATTTACATGCTTATTAATTAGAATTTCCATATTGTTGTAGTTCGTTAATATCAACGACAACATTATCCATGCGCTTAGCTGTTTCTTTAAGTGCATTTCTTGCAACATGATTACTCGGATCTAATTTCAAAATTTGTTTAGCAACTTTGAAAGCTTCCGAATCTGTAATAACAGGTTCGGGAATGGCATGTAATAACAACATTTGTAATAGACTCTTAATTTCTTTACCATTCGTCAATTGAATGGACGCTTGCGCATGGTAATAAGCAGAATCTAATGCCCCTTCTATCTCACTTAGAGGATAGACAAGTAATAGAAATGCTAAATCATGCAATTCAGACGTTTCTTCAAATTTAATCATATCTAAAATACAAGTATAAAACATCATGCTTTCATTTTCATGTGCACATGAAATGTAGGCTTCTTCAAAATCTAGAAAGTCTGCTTTGGCCATTAGTTGTCTAACTTGTTCAAATTCTCCACTTAAAACGTATTCCTTGATGCTGTTTTGCATGACCTTGCCCACCTACTCTTTCGCTTTACTATAATAATCTATTTTATCACAATCATTTGTCATTTTCATTTTATAAATTACTTATTTATAAAATTTATTTTGCGCATTTATTTGATTATTATATTTACGCACATTATTTAAACATTAATCAAATGTATTTTCTTTAAAAGAAGTTTGAGCGACTTCTTTTACCGCTTCATCAGTTGTTCCGCCAACTGAGAGTTTCACTGCAGCAGTAAAACTACCTTCAACTATTGGTGCATCTATCTTCTTAATATGATGTGATCCTTCATACATCTCAATTGCTAAATCTAAATTCATTTCAGAAGAACCTAGATCATAAAAACACAATGCGTCATCATCTAAGTTATTGATAATATTTTGAATATCATCAAATGATGTACCTATGCCTCCATCGACACCGCCGTGAGCTACAACGTTAACATCTTGCGCCATCTGATTGAGCAAAGCTTTAGTACCATTCGCAATGTCTTCACTATGGCTAATAATTATAATTGTTGTCATTCAATGTCATCTCCAATCAGTGCACTTAATACGTAAACCATACTTTGGGCACCAGGGTCGATATAACCTATTGAATCCTTTTTAAAGTATGCTGCACGTCCTTTTGTAGCTTCTATCTCTTTCGTATCAGTAGCAAATTGTTGTAGTATCTCTGACGTAATTGTTTCATCATTTTCTAAAGCTTCACGCGCTCGATCTACAACATCAAACATCGTCTTCTCATCTCGTTGTACTTTACCTCTCTGCGCAATCGCATTAGCAAATTCAGTAACAACAGCTTTTAAATTTTCTTTGTCCATTTCATCATTAACAACATTAGCCATTTTAACAAAGCTAAATCCATATAATGGACCAGATGCACCACCAATATTTGACATTAATGCCATACCAGTAGATTTAAATAGCGATGACATACTACTATCATCTATCTTGTCTTTCAAACTTTTAAATCCACGCAACATATTGACACCATGATCGCCATCACCGATTGCTCTATCTAAATCCGTTAATAATGTTTCTTTCTCTGAAAACACTGCCTCTAAATTTAATAATCGTTGTTTCATATCTTTAACATCCATTTTTAATCACCTCAGTTGAATGTAGTTTTCTTTTTAAAAGTAGCGAGACGTAGTAGGTGCTTGTAAAGCTTTGAGTAGTTCTTCATTATTAGGAAGTAGTGTGATTGAAAAACCTTGCATATCTAATGAAGTCATATAATCACCAACAAACCATTGCGCCACATCTCTATTTTGCTTTTCTAAATAAAGTGAGCAATATTTAGTCACAATATTTAATTCTGATAGTGGTGTACCACCCATTCCATTAACTATAACTATTAAAGATTGCTCTTGATTTTCTTTAAGTAATCGACTTAATAACCGTTCAACGATACTATCGATTTCTTCATAGTGTATTCGTTCAATTCCTTTTTCGCCATGAATACCTATCCCAATTTCTATATCCTCATCATTAATATCAAATCCATATTGGCCTGTTGTCGGAACCATTGGTGGTGTCAGTGCCATACCAATACTTTTAATTTGTGAAACTAATGCTTCAGCTTTTTCTTTAATTTCCTGTAGAGCTAAACCTTGTTCAGCTAGGTAGCCTACATATTTATGAACGCATACTGTGCCTGCAACACCACGTCTTTGCGTTTCTTCAGACACTGATATGTCATCTTTAACGACAACCATCTCTACTTGAATATCTTCCATTTCTGCCATTTCTTGCGCCATTTCAAAGTTCATTACATCGCCAGCATAATTTTTAACAATTAACAACACACCATCACCAGTATCGACAGCCTTAATTGCTTCTAACACTTTATCAGGAGTTGGTGAAGTAAATACTTCTCCGCAAACTGCCGCATCAAGCATCCCTTGCGCAACATAACCTGCATGAGCCGGTTCATGTCCACTACCGCCACCTGAAACAATCGCTACGCCTTTAGATTTCTTTTTACGTCGCACGACAACAGTTTCTGCAATGATTTCGATATCATTATTTGCTATTTTTAAGCCGTCTAACATATCTTTTAAAAAGTTTTCCTTTTGTTTTATTAGCTTTTTCATATGCAACTTCCTCCTTTGGCCTATCAATTTAATTATAAATCAAGCACAATGTATGCGCTATCATTTACATATAAATCGACTTTAATAAAAAAGTGGAAATGGAACAGAATTTATCCTTATTCAAACACAGAGAATTTCAGCGTAAAATTCACTACTAAGGTCTGTCCACTCCCACGAAGATTACTATAATCGTAAAAAGTTTAATATTTAACTAATTAGAAATTATGTCTTGCATATATTTTATACTTCAGTATTACTATTTAATTCATCAATTTTTAAATACTCTTAGATTTATACATTAAATAAATGAAATAAGGTGCGCCTATAATAGCAACTACAATACCAGCAGGTACCCCTGTCGGTTCAAGGATGACTTTACCAATAGTATCTGATAAAACGAGTAAGAAAGCACCTACGATAATTGAAATTGGTAAAAAGAGTTGATGACGTGGCCCAATAATTGATTTTGCAATATGTGGCCCCATTAAACCAATAAATGCAATAGCACCTGCAACAGCCACGGCAATTGATGATAAAACAACAGCAATAAAGAATAGAACTACACGTTCTTTTTCAATCTTAACACCGAGACCTTTAGCAATGTGTTCATGTGTATTAATTAAATTCAATACATTAGATTTATATAATAGAAATGGAATTATAATGATTAGCCATGGAATAGTTGCAATGACAAATGTCCAGTCATCGCCCCAAATATTACCAGCAAACCAAGTAGCTATAAATTCTGACTGATCTTCATTAAATTTAGACATAAGCGTAATAGAACCACCATATAAGGCTGTCTGCATGCCTACACCAATTAGCACCATACTTGAAGGTGTAATGCCATCTTTCTTATTCACACTAAATAAAAAGATAACAATTGCAGTAGCTACACCACCAATGACACTAATCACTGGTAACACATACACAAAATTATCAGGGTTAATTTGTCCTATTGAAATAAATAATGCTATTGCGAAACCACCGCCAGCATTAATACCTAAAATACCTGGCTCCGCAATTGGATTCTTAGTGACACTTTGAATAATAGCGCCACTTAAACTTAACGCAGCACCTGCTAAAATAGTAATTAACATTCTTGGGAAACGAAATTCCATTAAGATTAATTGATCATAATATTCACCTTGACCTATGAGCGTCTTAAAAAAATGATCAACCGGAATTTTATATTCTCCTGAAGACACACTCCATGTACATGCGGCTAATAATAATATTGAAAAAATTACTAAAGTAACGATTTGTTTTCGTCTTAATTTAGGATGAATCATATTGTGCGTCCTCCTCTTTTAACTAAGTATAAGAAGTAAGGCACGCCGATAAATGAAATAATCGCTCCCACTGGCGCTTCACCTAACATTCGTGCTACAGTATCAGCTAAAATCATAAGTAAACCGCCTGTTAAAGCTGTTAATGGTAATACCTTTGAATAGTCTGTACCTACTAAGAATCTGACAATGTGAGGTACCATCAAGCCAACAAAGGCAATTTGTCCTACCATTGAAACGGCTACCCCCGCTAATATCATAGTTAAGAATAAACTTACTCCACGAATCAACGTGATATTTTGACCCAAGCCTTTAGCAAGTGTCTCTCCTAAATTTAAAATCGTTAATTGTTTACTCATTGCTATGATGATAATAATAGCAATGATAATAACAGGTCCGCTCCACATAAGTTGTTTCCAAGTCGTACCTGAAACACCGCCAGCAGTCCAGAAAGTAAGTGTTTGATTCAACTTAAATGTTAAAGCAATACCTTGACTCAAAGCTGTTAAAAGTGCACTTACAGCAGCACCTGCTAAAATGATTCTCATAGGATTGAAGCCATCACGTCTAGAGCGACCTATCGTTAAGACAATAAAGCCACCCAACATCGCACCTAAAAACCCTGCACACATGAGCATTAAGAATGGTGCTGCCGGATAAAAAGCAAATGTTAACGCCAATGCAAATGAAGCCCCAGAGTTTAAACCAATTAAACTTGGATCTGCAAGTCCGTTTTTAGTTACGCCTTGAATAACAGCACCAGCAACTGATAATGCCATTCCAACTAATACCGCACCTAAATCACGCGGTATACGTATCTCACTAATAATATTATGTTGTTGATTTTTAGGATTATAATGAAAAATAGCATCCATAATAGTTGAAAAACTAATTTTCGCTTCACCTATCAAGATAGATACAAGCAATGCGCTTATTAACAACACAAAGACTAAAATAATATAGCCAATAAAACCTATGTTTACTTTTTTATCTTTCTCCATCATGATAAAAATTCCTTTTTCTTAGTTTATCTATATATTATGAATAATTACGTTCGAATAAGTCATATGTCACTAACAGTGGTTTACCTGTACGAGGGTCCGTACTAAGTACGACATCGATATTAAACACTTTTTCTAGAATATCTTTAGTCAACACGTCTTCAGTAGCGCCACAAGCAATGATTTCACCTTTCTTCATTGCGATAAGATGATCAGAAAAACGAATAGCCTGGTTAATGTCGTGTAAGACCATAATAATGGTACAACCTTGTTCTTTATTTAATTGTTGAACTAATTCTAAAATTTCTAATTGATGTGAGATATCTAAATATGTTGTGGGTTCATCTAGGAAAATAATGTCTGTTTTTTGAGCCAATGCCATTGCAATCCAAACTCGTTGACGCTGACCACCACTTAAATCATTAATAGAACGATGTCTAAATTCAGATGTGCCAGTAACATTTAAAGCCCAATCAATCTCTTTTTTATCTTCAGCAGATAGACGGCCGAACCCTTTTTGATGTGGAAAACGACCATAAGATACTAATTCTCCTACTGTAAGACCATCTGCTACTTCTGGTGTTTGTGGTAATATAGCAATTTTTTTAGCAATTTCTTTAGTTGATTGCGTATGAATATTTTGACCATCTAATTGAATTTCACCATTTTTGATTGTTAATAAGCGTGACAATGCTTTTAATAATGTAGATTTCCCACAACCATTAGGCCCAATGATAGACGTAACCTTGCCATCAGGTATTTCTACATCTAAATTGTTAATAATCGAATGATCCCCATATCCAATTTCCACTTGTTGCGCTTTTAAACGATTCATGCTTTCCCTACTTTCATAATAAATAACTTTATATACGATTGAGTTTGTCAATTGATAATAATTATCATAGTCAATAGATGTATTATAACATCTTTGTAAATAACTGACTATTTGTAATCGACAAAGCAAAGGTTAGGTATTTCATTAATTGATGTCGTCATAACACTTTCACCAATATATTGAAACACCTAACCTTATTCATTCTCATTATTCATCCACTAAAAAGCCATTGCCATATACATCTCTCACATCATGCACAACTAAAAAGGCTTGATTATCAATCTTACGTATAATTTTCTTAGCTCGAGACACTTGTGTTTTTGCAACAACATATAATACGTCTTTTTCTTCACGACTATAATAGCCTCGACCATCTAATATAGTAAGGCCTCGACCAACTTGTTCATCTATTGCTTTAGCTACTTGGTCAGGCTTACTTGAAATAATCGTCATTGCTTTTTTAGTATTTAAACCTTCTATAACATATTCCATAACCTTCGTACCTATATACAATGAGATAACTGTTACTAAGGCCATTTGCAATGGTAATACTGTTAATGATATGAGTACTACAATCAAATCAAAAAACAATAACGCATATGCAGTACTTACATCTAAATATTTATTAGCAATTTGTGCTAGTATCGTTGTCCCTGCAGTTGTACCACCAGCTAAAACAATAATACCAATGCCTAACCCAACACAAGAGCCACCAAATATAGCGTTAATGATGACATTTCCAGTTTCGACGTGCCAAGACTCAGTTAAACTTAAAAACACTGAGATAAGTACAGTTGCCACAATAGTTAATAACATACTTTTCTTACTTAAAAATTTATACCCTACAATGATCAGTAGCGCATTTGCTACAAAGTTCGTGATGGCTGGAGAAATGTGAAACGCATAATATAATACGATGGCTATACCTGTTACGCCACCTTCTCCTAAATTACCTGAGATAATGAATGCATTAACCCCAGCTGAAAATATGAAAGAGCCTAGTATAACTAAAAGTAAATCTTTAATATTTTTATTCACATACACCAACCCCTTTTAATGTAATATCATTAAAAAGGTTATCACAATCACTAGTGAAGCTACAATATGCATTTCATAAATAGTCTATATCTATATCATTTTCAAGGTATATTTCTATTTCACCATGAATAAGTGAACTAATTTATAAATTTTCTGAATTTTTTGTTTACTTCGCCAATTACATTTGCTATAATGTGTATAACTTCTTAATAAGAGAAGTTATCTCCTTTGTGTTGTTTATAGTAACAAAACAAATTTTGCTCGAAGTACTGTGACAGTACCTAGTCCTTACCGTTACAAGTACATTAATATTCATTTCCCATAAAAACCAAGTATATAGGGTGTCTCCTCACCCTACATACTTGGTTTTTATCATGTTAATTAAAATCTACTGAAATTATTAAAAAAATCGTGGAACGAAATTCAAATTGAATACTGCTCCACGATTCTTTTTAATTGATAAACATGTTATGTATCTTCTTACCAAGCAAATAATCCGACAAACGCTGCAGTAAGTAATGATACTAATATACCTGCTAATAACATCATAGGTACGTATTTAGATACAAAATCTGATGTTTTTTGATCGACAATCCCTTTTAATGTTCCGACAATCATTCCGATTGTAGAGAAGTTAGCAAATGAAACTAAGAATGTTGAAATAACAGCTCTTCTGTGAGGGCTATATGAATCAACGACTTTACTAATTTCACCCATAACTACAAATTCATTAGTAACAATCTTCTTAGCCATTTGTTGAGCAACAATCCATGCTTCTCCCCATGGCAAACCAAGTAAAAGTGCAAATGGATACATGAATAAACCTAAAATTTGATTTAAACCGAAACTACCTTTTACGCCTATCCATCCACCAACTAGACCTGTAATTAAGTTTATAAAGCGATCAATTAAGTCTGCTAAAGCAACAAAACTAATTACAAATGCAATAATGATTAATACTAATTTACCTGCATTAAGTACAGAATCACCTAAAAATGAGAAGAAAGGTTGACGTTTTACCGTTTCATTATTTTTGATGCTATAAATGATGTCTTCTTGTTCTTCAACACTAACCGGATTCAAAATTGAAGAAACAATTATCGCGTTGATAATATTTAGTGGTATCGCAGTTAATACGAGATCACCCGGTATCATTTGAACGTATGCACCAACAATAGCTCCAGAGATTGAACTCATTGACATCATAGCCACTGTTAATACACGCATTTCATTCATACGTTTCAATTGTTCGTTTGATACAGCTAATGCTTCAGTATTACCTAAGAACATCATTTCGATGCCAAAGAATGATTCAAATTTAGGTTGACGCGTAATTTTCGCTAGCACCCAACCAATACCACCTATAATTTTAGGTAGAATATTGAAATACATTAATACGTCAAATAATGGTACTACAAGTAGAATTGGGAAGAGTGCGCTAATCGCCATATCCATCTGTTTACCACTAGTGAAACTGCTGAATGCAAATCCTGTTCCAGTATGTGCTGATTGAATTACCCATGCGATTGCTGAAGCTAATCCTTCTACAATAGTTCTCCCAATTTGGAAATAGACGAAGAACCATGCTAAAAACAAGTTTAATACAACAAGAATTAAAATAGATTTCCATTGGATGTTTTTGCGATCTCTTGAAAATAAAACTGCAATTCCCAAAAACGCAAGTAACCCAATGATGTTAACCAATAAAAACATAAGGCACCTACCTGATTAATTTTTTATGACATTAATGTCATAGCATGTCTATACAACAGAACCGTACTTTATTCACTAATTTACCCCAAAAGTTCCGTTAATAATATATTTTTAATTATACCATGAGGTAATGTTCGAGAAAATAAAGATTTTTTAAATAGTACAATAGAAAGCACTAGAGTTAAATTTACTGCTCTAGTGCTTTCTACTTTCATTTCAATTATGAATTTTTCTCAATATCATTATAAATATAATCACCAATATATTGAGATGCTTTTCCATTTTCTATAGAACAAAAATCATTATAAAATGCTTCTATCTTATCTTGATATTTCACTTTATGTTGATCAATTTGTTTTAACTCTTCAGCTAATTTAAACTCGTCTGTAATGATTTCACCTGGTAGGTCGTTCATGTAATCCATGTAGAAACCACGAAGTCCTTTATCATATTTTTCTATATCGTATGCAAAGAAAAATTGTGGACGCTTCAAGATACCAAAGTCAAACATAACAGAAGAATAATCAGTAATTAATGCATCAGAAATTAAGTATAACTCCGAAATGTCGTTATAATTTGATACATCAATTGCAAAGTCATCATATCCATGTAAATCTAAAGCATTAGCAATTAGATAATGCATTCTTAATAAGATGACATACTCATCTCCTATTTCTTTTTGAAGATTAGTTAAATTAATTTTCAAATCAAATAAGTATTGTCCCTTTTTCACAAACTCATCGTCTCTCCAAGTTGGAGCATACATGATAACTTTCTTATCTGCAGGTAAATTCAAGTCACGCTTAATTTGTTCAATATATTCAGTGTCATTTTGACGGTTAACTAATACATCATTTCTCGGATAACCAATCTCCCAAATACGGTCTTCATCCATCCAAAATGCAGATTTAAAAATATCAGAAGAGTATCTATTTGGTGATACTAAGCGATCCCAACGTGATGCTTCAGCATAGAAGTTCTTCTTATAGTTTGCAGTTGTCGTGCCAGGCATTCTAACCACTTTCATATCATTAGCTAAACGTTTTAATGGTGTTCCATGCCAAGTTTGGATATACATTTGATTCTCTTTTTTATTTAAATATAAAGGTAATCTAGCATTTGTAACCCAATATTTCGCTTTAGCATAGGCATCATAATAAGCTTGAGATCCCTTTTTGACTTTAGTAGCATTACCTGGAATATTGTTATTTTCTGGTTTTGAAAAGACCCAAATATAATTTAAATGAGGATAATGTTTTTGCATGTATTCATAAATATATTTAGGACTATCGCTATAATTTTTACCACCAAACGCTTCAAATACAATTGTGTTCGGGTCAACTAAGTCTTCATTATCACTCAGTTGATATTTTGAGCGTTCTTTCATCTTGCTATTTAACACAATATTTTTAACTAAACGTGTTTTATTACGTAAGTCATTAACATATTTGGCATTTTCAACATCATCCATTGATAAAAATAATATTTCTAAATTATATAATACTTTCCCATCTTTTAGGATGTTCCATTTTAAAGCTTTAACAATTTTAATAAGCGCATCTTCAAGTGACACATATCGAGATTTTATATCTCTAAGTGCAGGATCAAATCCACTTTTAATTTCATTTTTCATTCGTTGAATGAGGAAATTTTTAATTCGCTTATCATTCGTTCTTTGCATAGCATCAAAGAAACTATTAACATGATCTTCAAATTTATTTGTAAAATCTTGATCACTTAATGTATTACCATAAAATGGATCGTATACCTCACCACGATAATAGAATGGGAAGTTGGTAATTCTAACAAAACGCTCCGCATATTTTAAATACTCAAGCACAAATGACGTATCTGCATAAATATCTAATGATTCATTAAATTGAATCTGATGCGCTTTAATAATGGCATTTTTAAATAAAATATTACATGCTGATTCTTTTCTCAAAATTGCATTTGGACTTTTTTGATGAGAAGCATATTGCAAACGTACTTTATCTTTATCTACATACTGTGGTCGTTGACTTCTAAATTTATGAATTGGTGCAATCAGTGTATCTAAACCATTCACATGTTGAAGATAGTAATCAACAGCATATGAGGCCAATTGATCATCGGCATCTAGGAATAGTACGTATTGACCATGTGCTTGTTCCAAAGCTACATTTCGTGCATGTGCGTGTCCAGTATTCTCTTGCAATTGAATGAAGTGAACGTCTTTATCATATGATTTTAATGCTTCTTGTAAGATTTCTGTTGAGCGATCAGTTGAACCATCATCGACAACAATAATGTCAAAATCTTGATTTCTCTGGCTTTTTAAACTGTGAATACACTCACTAATATAATCTTCATTATTAAAATACGTAATAATAATCGATAATTTATTCAATATATTTCTCTCCAATTTTTCTATTTATTCTCCGCATGTGTAACGTCATCGATGAGTGATTGATAATTGTTTGATGCTTGTTCTACACTAAATTTTTCACTTAATTTTACATCTTTGAAATGAATATTTCTAGCCATTTCCATTGCATCCGCAAACCCTTCGATGTCATCTTTTTTCACAAGTATACCATTTTCATGATTAGTAATTAACTCACTCGGTCCATAACGAACGTTATATGAGATAACAGGGCAACCATAGTTAATACTTTCCATAATCGATAACCCAAAGTCTTCATACCGACTTGTCAATAATGAAGCTATCACTTTTGAAAAGACTTCTTTAGGATGATTAGTGTGTCCTTTGAATATTACTTTATCTTCAAGTTGAAGTGTTTTAACCAATTGCTTCAATGTGTTTAAATTACCCTCTTTATCTTTTCCATATACAAGCAACTTAGATGAATAACCTTTTTTCAAATAAATATCAAACGCTTTAATAATATGATCAATTTGTTTTTCTTGAGCCAATCTACCAATAAAGCAAAATTGATCTTCAACCTCATCTCGACGATTCGATTGCGCTATGCTGACAAAATGAGGTATGACATCTATTTTATTATCATCTATGCCAAACTGTGATTGAATATCATGTTTTTGGTATTCTGTTAAAACTATATATTTATCGATTATTTCTTGTTTATCAAGTGCTAATTTATATGAATGACGAACTTTATTACCTTGTATATGATTGCTATGAAACATTAATATGCGCTTAATGTCATTTTCGCAATCAATCAATGGTCTGTCGAGTAAACGTGCATCATTAAATACAACACTTCCATTAGGTAAAACATGATTATAATAATAAGTAAATAAAGCTTTTTCATTATTAAAGGTGCGCGTCTCACCACGCTTTGTTAAATGTTCAATATCAATCAATTTGTTCTCTTCATCATTCGTAAAATGTTTCTTTAAATACACGTCACCCTTTTTATCATAATATTCTTCCTTTGTTTTGATTGCCGTTACATCATCAAAATAATCAATCTTATGTAATCTGCCATTTAACGTGAATGCCTTACGTTTAGATACCTTTTGTGAATTAGGATTGATTGTATCTTCAAACTTCATAATCTCTTTGTTCGCATAGTATTTGCGAAATGATACATGAACATTATCTTTATAATATTTAACGTTATCCCCTTCTTGAATGGCCTCTAATCCACGTATCTTAACTTTAGTTTGAATTGGTAACTTTCTAAATAATTTGGGTTCAACAGGTTCCTCTAGTAGATTATAATTCGCAAGCCAATCGTATAAATTGTCTAATTTTGTATTCTCAGTTATTAATTCTTTATTTCTAAAAATTCGATATACATTTTTATAATTAGCGTTATAGTTAGTCGTTAGAATTGTAGAAATTTCTCCCAATTGAGTTTCTAAAAACTTTACTCTATGTAACAAAGATTTTGTCCTTCCACCATGTGTAGGAGGTAAAGTGGAAGTTATTGTATATAACATAATTATGCTCCAATCTTAAGTTTTAAAGTGTGAGACTGTATACTCACATACGTCATTTAATTATTGATGATTATTTCACAATTAACTACATAAGACAAAACATATATTTCATTTTTCTTTTTAAAAAAGTAGTTGGAACAAACTTAAGTTCCAACTACCTAATATTCATTACTCGGTTAAATTTTGAGTAGTAACAAACTGATGGTATTTTTCGTGATTTTGCATTAATTCAGCATGTGTACCTTCACCCGTTACCTTACCTTGATCTAGGAAAATGATTTTACCTGCTTTTTTTATAGTTGAGAGACGATGTGCAATAACAATAGTTGTTCTTCCTTCCATAAGAATTTCTAATGCCTCTTGGATTTTTTGTTCGCTCTCACTATCTAAATTTGCGGTAGCTTCATCTAATAATAAAATATCAGGATTTTTCACAAAACTGCGTGCAATATCGATACGTTGTCTTTGACCTCCAGATAACTTCAGACCACGTTCACCTACTAACGTGTCATAGCCATCATCAAACTGCATAATAAAGTCGTGACAATTCGCTAACTTAGCATACTTAACCAATTCCTCATCCGACACTTCACGGTTTATACCATATAAAATATTGTCACGTATTGTACCGCTCATCATAGAATTCGATTGCATGACATAACCAATCTTATTACGCCAATTTGTGATAGGTACATCATAAATACTTTGGGTGCCATACTTAATATCTCCAGATTCAATGTCATACATACGTTCAATCAGGTTGAATATTGTACTTTTACCTGAACCTGATGGCCCAACAAATGCACTGACCTCGCCTTGAGGAATACGGAAAGATACATTGCTAAGAATAGTTTTGATATCATATTTGAAATCAACATTTTCAAATGACAATTCGCCATCGTTGATTGAAATATGATCTATAGGTTGTAAATCTTCCATTGGTTCAATAGGTTCTTGCATAATTTCAAAGATCCTACTACTTGCACCCACTGCCTTTTTATAGTCTGTAACTAATGTTGAAAGATTCATTAATGGCATTGATAATTGCATCACATAAAAAATCATTGCAATGAGTGCACCCGCTGTAATAGCACCAGTTGCTATTCTTATCGCACCGAAACCTAAGATAACTGCAATCATTAGTAACATAATTACACTTGAAATAGGTTGAATCACTGCAGTAATTTTAGCTTGACGCAGACCCAAATTATAAATTTCACGTAAGTTACTATGCGCATTGTTTAACTCTTGTTTCTCTGTATTCGATACTTTAACTAATCGCATTTCAGTTAACACACGTCCTAATAACCCACTAAAGTTCGCAATTTCAGTTTGTGTATTCATTGATATCTTTTGCATTTTACGTCCTAGTGGAATCATGATCGCCATAAATATCGGAATAGCAATAAATGTTAATAATGTCATTTGCCAATCCATAATAAATAGCATGACGATTGACCCAATGAGCGTTATAACTGCTGGTAGTAATTGTGGCAATTTCTGTGAAATAAATTCATTAATAACCTTTGTATCGTCTGTCAAACGACTCATTAGCTGTCCGCTTTCATTCTTATCAAAAAATGGCATCTTTAATTTAATGATATGTCCCCATAATATGGATCGAATATCATAAATCATTTTTTCACCAATTTTACTTAGTAAATAAATACCTATACCACTTAATAGTGCATTGGCAATAAATATACCTGCAAATAATAGAACGATATTCCAATTAATACTACTTGTAGAGAATTTATCAACCAGCCGTCCGGTAAATAGCGGAATTAACAGACCACTAATACTCCCTAGCGAAGAAATTATGATAGCCGCGATAATTAGTCCATATGGCCACGACAAACGTTTAAATAAGAAAAATAATGGATTTTGTCCTTTCATAAATTAGCCCTCTTTTAATATTCATTTTAAAAATTTAATTATCTCATTTTCCAAGTATAAAGCTTTAGCAAAAAAATTCATATAAACATACTTATATGATAAAATATTTTAGTTGAAATTTTGAAAAAGGAAAGATAAGAATGAAACGACGCTTTACAATGATATTGGTTGCATTGTTAACCATTGCTATTATAGCACCTAAAACATATGCTTCCGAATATGAGCCAACACCTACCGAAATTGCTAGACAATATGGTTACCCAAATGTAACAGATGCCTATCAACCTGAGGGTAGTATTAATGTTAGTCAAACCGGGCAAATTTTATATGACTATCAATCTAACCAAAAATGGTACCCTGCTTCAATGACGAAGTTAATGACCATGTATTTAACACTCGAAGCCATCAATAAAGGGGAACTTTCTTTAAATGACAAAGTACATATTACGGATCAGCATTATCGTATGTCAACATTACCGGAATTAAGTAATACGAAATTATATCCTGGTGAAACTTATACCATTAGTGAGTTACTTCAAATTACAGTCTCTAACTCTAGTAATGCTGCTGCTTTAATTTTAGCTGATGAAGTTTCTGGAAATGTCAATGATTTTACAGATTTAATGAATAAGAAAGCCAAAGCGCTAGGTATGTCAAATACGCATTTCGTTAACCCAACAGGTGCCGAAAATTCACAATTAAAAGATTTTGCACCATCAAAATATAAAGATCAAGACAATTCCACTTCTACTGCAAAGGACTTCGCAATCCTAGATCATCATGTCATTAAAGAAACACCGAAAATACTACACTTCACTAAGCAACTTGCTCCAACACAACACGGTGTTACATACTATACATTTAACCATTCATTAGAAGGTGCCGATATGAGTTTGCCCGGTACTGACGGATTAAAAACAGGTTCAAGTGATGTTGCAGATTATAACCATACGATAACAACTAAACGTAAGCAATTCCGTATCAACCAAGTTATTATGGGCGCTGGAGATTACGTTAATTTAGGCGGTGAAAAACAGCGTAACATGATGGGTAATGCAATGATGAACCGTTCTTTTGATCAATATCGTTATAAAAACGTGCTTTCTAAAGGTACGCATAAAATAAACGGTAAAACATACTATGTCAAAGAAAATTTATACGATGTAGTGCCTAAAGACATGAATCAAAAAGATTACAAATTCATTATTAAAGATGGTAAGGTTCATCTTGATTATGATCGTCAATTTCTTACAAAGGACGATGGACCACCTAAAGTTGACGTAACGAAACCTTTATTACACAAAGCAAATACTATTGCTCAAACGACTTGGAAAGAACATCCAATTGTCACTTTTATAGCATTAGCGTTATTAGCAATTGCATGTATACTTATTGTACGTTCAATTATTCATTTATTATTTAAACGCAAATAGCATCAATTAAACGCATTTAGTTTGAGACAATGTCTCAGACTCAAGTGATACTCAAATCGATAACATAGCGCTGTTATACGACGCCTAGTGGAAATAAACTATATCTACTTTAAAATGACGCACAGAACAGAAATTAAAATACATTCATTGTCCGCTTCTAGCATGTTTTAAGCGCGATTTCAAATCAGATAGCTACTTCCAAATGATAAAGGAGGTTGAGACATTTTATCTTGTCTCAACCTCCTTTTAATAGGATTAAATCTCATATTCTTAATTATTTAGCATCTTTGCCATATAATTCTTGTTTAATTTTAGTTGTTGAAATACCTTCCGTACGTTTTAAGTATACAACTTCACATTTGTCTTTTAAGAAGTCAAATTCGCCTTCCCAGTCATGTCCCATTACAAAGACATCTACTTCAAAACGATCTACGTCAGTTTCTTTTTGTCCCCAATCATTCTCAGGAATGACTAAGTCAACATAACGAATTGATTCCAACATCATTTTGCGTTGCTCATAATCATAATATGATTTTTTATTCTTAATTTGATTGAATTCATCTGAAGATAAAGCGACAATTAAATAATCGCCCATTTCACGCGCTCTTCTTAATAATTCAATATGACCATAATGTAATAAGTCATAAGTGCCGTAAGTAATAACTCTTCTCATATAACGCTATCTCCTTAACATAATTTTTAACATTTTTTCATAACTTTAATTTAGCATAAATAAAATTTACATACCATTAATTATATAAGACATATTACACTATAGCTTTAAAAGGCGTTTGAGAGACTGTTTACTATTAAATGCAAATTTCTTAGGCATGACCTGTGCTTTGAATCGGAAATATCCAGGTCGTCCAATACCGACATCAATAAGTGTTTGACGCCACTTCTCATAAGTATCGCGCGTCCAATGCGTTGCACCTTGCTCAACTGCTTGAATGATTCTAAACAACGCATCGCCTGAGTAGTTCGTATGTTGCATATCTTTAATGTAATGCGTGACCTTATCAATAAATTCAGGTGTAACTTTACTACATTTTAATAAATAAGCTTGAATAAGATAACTAACAATTAAATCATCCATTCGATAACTATAGTATGCTTTCTCATTTGTTAAAAGTAGCATTTCCATGACGCGCTGACGTACTCGTCGAGCATCTTCAATATAAGATATAAATGTATCAGCTCGTTTATCTGTGATTGAACCTTCTTGCTCATTATATCCATATATTATCAGCGGTAATAATTGTATATCACGTGCAGTTAAATAAGCACGTGTAATAAAGGTATGTTCTTCACAGAACACAACATCTTCATCAAAGCGCAACGCACTAAATTTAGAATTGAATAGTTTTCCACCTGGCCCAATAGATTGCAAGATTTCAGGTGCTTGTGCTAATGATACTAATGCTTCACGATTCATTTCTTCATGTGTAGGTACAATTTTCCAGTCTCCATGAACGCCTCTTCCAATTTGCCCTATAACGATATCGACTTCTTGATTACGCTCATAATAATCAATCATTTTATCAAGTCTTCCCGGTAGAAACTGATCGTCTGCGTCTAAAAACATAAATGCTTCCACGTCATCAGACATTGCAGCTAATCCAAAGTTTCTACTTGCAGCTGCACCTTGATTATCTTGATTGTAAATCATGATATTTTTAACTTCTTTTTGCAATTGCGTAAGTTCATGCCTTGAATGATCTGTAGAGCCGTCATTCACACAAATAATCTCAACTTCATGCGTTGTATCAATCGATTTGATTGCCCTACGTATTGTATTTTCTGCATTATATACAGGAATTATGATAGCTATTTTCATTTTTCCACCATCTTTTCAATAAATTCTGTAACACGTTGAACGCTTGCTTCACTATTATATTTATGCCAATGTTTAAATAATGGTTCAAACAGCGCGACATCATTTTTAATTTTTACAATCAATTCTTCCTCAGTCGTTGCTTTATATCGTTGAGGAATGGCTTTATAAAATTGGTTTAAGCCACGAATTTTATCATATTTTTCTTCGTCATACACATAAAACAATGTCGGTTTATCTAGCAAACTTGCCTCAATAGGTAATGAACTATAATCGCTAATAATGATATCCGCCATAATCATCAATTCCTGAGTTGTCGCTACAGATTGACGTTGCGAAATTGATGGATGTAGTTGATTAATCAATGTGTACTCAGGCAAAGCTTGCTCAAATCGTTCAACATCTATGTGTCTATTATTTTCTGAACCTTCACGATACGTTGGAACATAGACAACTAACGTTTTATGAATATTATAAAGTTTTTTCAAACGTTCTTGCTCGGCCTTAAGATTGAATTTTAAATAGTGGGTTAAACGAGGTAAACCAAGTGGCAACATTTGTGATTCAGTAGCACCAAATGAGGCCTTAAAACATTCCCCCATCTCTTTTCCACCAACAAGATAATAATCTGTTGCATGATATACACGCTGGTATTGCTTAACCATTGTGTTGTTAGTTAAATCAACTTGATGATCGGTTAAACCGAAATTTTTTAGGGCACCTGATGCATGCCACGTTTGAATAATCGTTTGTGAGTGTTTCTTAGAATAACCACCTAGCATTAAATAATACGTATCAATGACAATGACTTTTGAACGACTCAACGCTCTGATATGTTTGACGATATGTTTATTTCCTGCAGGTATAAAAGTAATATGGTTAAGATGTTCTAGCCTATATTGTTCTTCAACCTTCGCAATCACAGTGATATTGTAACCCTTACTATCTAAGTCATTAATAATTGGCATGACATCTTCAGGGAACGTCATTAGAACAGTGATACGTTGTTTGTCTACGGATTTTCCTTTAAAAATGAAGTTCAATAATGCAATCATCAACATATATACTTTTTTTATAATTAGTCGCATACGTTTACCTCTCATATTTTCAATATAAAAATTATAAATCAAAACTACCCGATGTACTGAATATACAAAATCCTTGATAAACGCTTCTACATTTATCAAGGACTTTAAAATTATAAGAAATCTGCGAAATGATCACGATATCTACGATGTAAAATTGAACCTAATACGAAGAATATTAAAATAACGATAACGTTATATAGTAATAATTTCCAATGTTCAATAAAGTACCATTCGTGGAATAATATTGCAGCACGATATGATTCTGCCAAGAAATAGACTGGATTAAATTTAATGATTTCACCAATTGTTCCACCAATACCTGAATCTTTAGGCACCCATAGTATTGGAGACATATAGAATAGAATTCTTAGCAAGGCCTGCATAATCATTTGCGTATCACGTACAATAATGCCAAGCGTCGATGTGAATAATGCAACTGACGCCGTAAAGAAGAATGTAAGTGGTACGTAAATCAATAATTGTACAATATGAATCGAAGGGTAAATACCATTAACGATACAAATGCCAATGATAATTAACAATAATCCTATATGACCATAAAATCGGCTGGTTACCGTATACGTCGGTATAATAGAGAGCGGGAAGTTCATCTTTGCTACTTGATTAAATTTCATCGCTACCGATTTCGTTCCTTCTAAAATACCTTGATTGACGAAGAACCACATACTAATCCCTACTAGCAACCAATAAATAAAAGGTATACCGTGAACAGGCTGGTTACTTCTGATTCCCATACCAAATACGAACCAATAAACCATGATTTGTAATGCTGGATTCAGTAATTCCCATGCTACGCCAAGATAGTTATTCGTATTCGTTATTTTAATTTGAAATTGTGCAAGTCTTTGCACTAAGTAAAAATTCTTGATGTGTTCTTTAAAAACAGATCCTACTGCCGACATTGAAATTAACCACGCTTTCAATTAAATATATACAATGTATTAACGTATTTATTAATGATTCGGATAACTACATTATATATAACATTTTCTCAAAAGTTTAATATAATTATTACGTACGCATCATATTATTATATATTGTAAAGTAGATTACTATAAAATAAGATCATAACTATGGACTTCATTTTATAAAAAAAGTAAAATCTACTTATTGTTTACAAAAAGTTATACAAAATCTCTTATACACTTTACACTAGGTTAATAAATTTAACAACTATTGTATGATGTATTATAATCTATATAAGTATTGATAAGGAAGGAATTATCATGAGCGTATCTGTAAATATCAAAAATGTGACAAAAGAATATCGCATTTATCGCAATAATAAAGAACGCATTAAAGATGCCTTAATCCCTAAAAATAAAAATAATACATTTTTCGCTTTAGATGATGTCTCTATCACAGCACACGAAGGTGATGTCATCGGTTTAGTCGGCATCAACGGCTCAGGTAAATCTACATTAAGTAATATGATTGGTGGCTCAATCTCACCTACTTCAGGCAATATTGAACGCAACGGTGAAGTGAGTGTCATCGCAATCAATGCAGGCCTTAACGGTCGTTTGACTGGTGTGGAAAATATCGAATTTAAAATGTTATGTATGGGGTTCAAAAGAAAAGAAATTAAACAACTTATGCCTCAAGTAATAGAATTTAGTGAATTAGGCGAATTTATTCATCAACCTGTTAAAAATTATTCAAGTGGTATGCGTGCTAAATTAGGATTCTCAATTAACGTTACAATCAACCCTGATATTTTAGTTATTGATGAAGCATTATCCGTTGGGGACCAAACTTTCACACAAAAATGCTTAGACAAAATTTATGAATTCAAAGAAGCCAACAAAACGATATTCTTCGTTAGTCATAACATCCGTCAAGTTCGAGAGTTCTGTACTAAAATTGCTTGGATTGAAGGCGGAAAGCTCAAAGAGTACGGAGAATTAGAAGAGGTACTTCCTAAATATGAGCAATTCTTAAAAGACTTCAAGAAAAAATCAAAAGCCGATCAAAAAGCATTCAGAAAAGGTTTAGATGAAAAACGATTTATTGTTAAATAGCGATCATCAAGATAAAAATATGAAGAGGCTGGGACAAAATAAAATGTCTCAGCCTCTTCGTATTTTTGGCAGTAGCTGGTTGAACTGAGAAGGCGCTTGAATCAAACTTTTCTCAGTTCTAGTCATCCTTGCCAACAGGGGTCCGGCAAATAAAATGTTATTAAGAAATTCTCTTTGCTAAGCAAGCTAGAAGCGGGACAATGACTTCAAAAGTATTCTGCCCCACTCCTTATTTATTCTTCTTCATTCGTCGCTGTACTTTAAAAACTTTATACATAAATTTAGGAATACTACGCATACGCCCAATACGCTTCCAATCGATTAATAAGCGATATACCCATTCTATATTCAATTGAATAAATAGTTTAGGCGCTCTCTTCTTCGTGCCACTGTAAATTTCAAGTGAGCCACCTACACCCATCATTACAGTACTTTTAAAGGTATGTCGATGTTTTTGAATCCACTCTTCTTGTTTTGGAAAGCCCATCCCAACGAAAATATAATCCGGATTAAAACGTTGTATTCGTTTGATGACTGTCTCATCATTTAAGTCTATATAGCCATGATGATAATCAAATTGGACTTGCGGATATTTCTGCTGTAAATTATTGTGTGCCAGTGTGACTACTTCATGTTTAGCACCAAGTAAATATACCTTTTGATAATTCGTATGCGCAATCTTTAAACAATGTTCCATCAATTCGATACCTGGCACACGTCTTTTTAACGGCGTCCCTAATCGATTCGATGCCTTAATAACACCCGTACCATCTGGAACAACGTAATCCGCACTATTAATTAGCTGTCTATATGTACTATGCTCTGACGCATAATCAACGATTTCTGGATTAGCTGTCACGATAAACAAATTATCCTCAGTGTCTTGCGTGAAAAATGTTTTGACATGTTCAATCATATCTAGCATCGTTACATTGTCGAATTGAACACCTAAAATATCCACTTTAGTCGCTGTTATCTCTTTTTGATCATGCATTTAAGTAATCTCCTTACTGTCTAAACCATTTCATATGCATATAGTATATGAAAATAGAAACATAATAAATAATTATTTTTTCTTCTCAACACGTTTTCAACTGATATTCATGTTCTCTCTAAAAGATACATCTAAAGTCTAAACGCTAAATCATTAAATTTACTTTATAATCAATACTATAATCTTATACTTCACGAGGTCAATTATGGTCTATTTAGAACAATTTTTTACTACAACTATCAATTTAAATATATATTTAATCCTTATTATAGCAATGATCTATATAATGATTCATCAAAATAGACATCGCTCATTTAATCAGTATTTAGACGTTTATTTAAACTATATTCCTGTACTTACACATGAATTTGGTCATGTATTATTTAATAAAATCAGTGGCGGACGCGCAAAAGATTTGGTTATCGTTACCCGTCCATCTGAACGATTGCAAACGATGCAACAAGGTTATGCTATTACCCAATCCAAGGGGCTCATTGGACAATTCATTACAACTCTAGGTGGCTATATTATGCCTCCATTAATGCTTTTAATTGGTCTAAGTGCTGCGTATTATGGTCACCCTAGTTTGTTCTTAAGCGCTTATATCATCATTTTCATTTATTTTTTAATACTTACATCACGCAAACTATCACCTATCATTGTACTAATTTTATTTATTGCACTTCTATACTTCTTAGTACAACATGATAATCAATTATTATTTTATTATCTAGTCACATTTATTTATCACCTTATACTAGGTGTCTTATTAGGTGAGGTTTTACAATCAAGTTGGACGATATTCAAACTGACTTTTCAGCGACCAATTCCAAGTTGGGATGGACGCACATTGACAGAACTTACACGCATACCAACTTTCTTATTCAGTACATTATGGATAGCGATTAACATATTTACGATATACTTAATGCTTATCTTTACAATTTAATAAATTCATTCAAAAAATCTCCAATAAAAAGGTATTATTGAACCCTTTATTGGAGATTTTATTATCTGATTTAAACATGCTCTGCAAAAATATTCATTGCATTATCATAACTTAGTATCGTTACAATATCATTTCGTTTCAAAATCATTACTTTATTTGTTTCATCTTTAGTTACGATCTCAACATCATTTCCAATTGAAATATTTTTGCTAGAAAGGTATACTAGAAGTTCGGTCTTATCACGTACTCGCTTAATCGTCACTTTATCACCAGGTTCAAATTCTAATAAAGATACCGTGAATTTCTCTTCAAAATGCTGATTTCTAGGGATAATACCACCGTGTGGACATGTTTCAGGATAATCAAGTATCTTATCCAAGCGTTCTACAAATAAATCTGAAATGCGATGTTCCAAAATTTCCGCTTCTTGATGGACTTCTTCCCAATTATATTGTAAAACTTCTATTAAAAATAACTCCAACAGGCGGTGACGCTTAATGATATCCAACGTATGTTTCAAGCCCTCATCTGAGAGTTTCACACCTTTATAGTGTTTCGTTTCAACATAACCAGCCTTTTCCAAGCGTCCAACCATTTCACTAACTGAAGGAGGTTTTATATTTAAGTACTGAGATAACTTTTTATTTGAGACAAAGGATGTATCTCCTTCATTGGCTAATATTGCTTTTAGATAATCCTCTTTTTCTTCAGTTAACATCATTTCACCTCACCCATACATTCACTTTATTGTATCATGAATTGATAACGAATGTTATTCACCTTATTTAAACAAACCGTACCTTAATAAAAAAAGAGAGGATAGGATAGAATTCCATTTGAATTCATTATCCATACCTCACTCTATTATATCTTCATTCATATTTATTATGTTAATCAGTTAAGCTATCAACGATAACCATTTCATCATAGTTTATCGCTTCTCTTAATTTCAATGCCGTACTTTCAGTAATCTCACCATCGTCAGTTAAACTAGATAAAACACGGCGTTGTTCTCTTAAAGCATTTAATTTTATCTTCGTAATTGAATCTTCGGCTCGCGTATTAAAGAAATTAGATGGCGATAAGTTATCTATTCTCATAAGATAACCGTCACAAATCATACCAACTTCTAATTTGTTATCTTCATTCGCTTCATCTACAAGACGACTCACAACATTATAATGAACAATCTTATTGATTTTAGAAAGTTCCATTAAGTTATCAGTAACACTTAATGATGATGCCGCATTGGTACGTGTACGTATACGACGTTTTAATAGTACAGCTCTCGCACCAACAATCATACGACGTATCAATGACGCTTGACGATACACTTGTGTACGTTCTGCATAACGCATGTAGTTTTCTAATACACTCGCAGTTATTTCACCATCATCGGCAAGTCGTTCTAGTGTTTTCGTTTCAACCTTAAATGCTAAACTCTGTAATCTTTCGAGTTCTTTTGAGTTCTCATCATCCTTTTCAACAGATTTCAAGAACGTTAATTTATCGTGATATTCTTTAATGACATTACCATAACGATAACTTGTTTCAAATGATGAATGATGATTCAAGTAATCTATGACATGTTCAAGAATATATATTCTAGCTTCTTTAAAATTCATACTTCCAATCTTAGCCTTAGGTGCACTAGATGTTACAAACGGCAATACAACTTGTGCAATCACAAGACTTATAATAACCATACCTGATGAAATAAATAGTAAATCATTACGATATGTAAACGCATGATGATCTGCTAAAAAGTATGGTAATGTTAATGCGATTGCTAACGAAATAGTTCCGTGCACGCCACATAGTGTCATGATAAGCGCATACATGCTTCGTTTAGGTGGTTTCTCTTTCTTCTTGTCCTCCCCTTCTTCATTCATTAATTTTTGGAAAGGACTGACAGATAAATAGAATAGAGGATAGAGCACATACACCCATATAAATCTAAATAAGTATACCGCTAACGCAACGAGTGCTGTTATCACAACTAAGAACAATAAATTGTGTGGTTCAGTTTTTACAATATTTCCAATTACTTCTGGAACTAAAAATCCTAATATTGAAAAAACAAAACCATTCAATGCATATCCTAGAATGTTCCAAGTGTGATTGTAACTCATTTGAAGTCGAGTACGTGTTTGAGCGATACGATCACGTTCAAAACCATGAACTAAACCTGCTACAACGGCAGCAATAATACCTGACGCATGAAACATTTCAGCAACAAGATACGTAACAAATGGCGTTAATAGTTGTAAAAAAGTAAACATATTAATATTTTCTATGCCACGTCTTGTAAGTGTTAAACGGAATCTAACAAGCGCGATACCAATAAGTAAACCAATAATCGCACCACCGATTGACGCGATTAGAAATTGTTGCACCGCTTCAAATAGTGAGAATGAACCAGTAATTAAAACACCTACCGCTATTTTGAATGAGATGATACCTGCTGCATCATTAAGTAACGATTCACCTTCAAGAATAGTCATAGCACCTTTAGGTAAAACCTTACCTTTTGTAATAGCTTGCACTGCCACAGCATCAGTTGGACATAATATTGCGGCTACGGCAAAAGCTGCACCAATAGGAAGTGTCGGCCAAATCCAATGAATAAATAGACCTACACCAATAACAGTTGTAATAACAAGTCCTAAGGCCATTAACATCACTGGTTTAATATAACGACGTAAATGAGCTCTCGAAACGTTAACACCTTCCACAAAAAGTAACGGCGCAATCGTTGCTACCATAAAGAGTTCCGAATCGAAGTTAAATTCTACAGGTACTGGCGTTAAAAAGAGGAGCATTCCTAAAGCAATTTGAATGAATGCCAGAGGCACTTTGGGTAAAAAAGTATGAACAAAGGAGCTTACAATAACTACGGCTAGAAATATGAGAATCGTTTCAAATATTTCCAAACTTCCACCCCATTTTATACTTCATATTTAATTGGAGAAATAAGACTTGCCTAATATAAAAATAAGTTTGATGTCTATTTATATCCTGATAAAATACATCTTAAACTCACAATCGGTTAATTATAATTTTACCATTAAAGTTACAATGAATTAACTAACTTGCATTCATTTCTAAACCATTTTAATTAAATTGAAGCCGTTGTAACCTATTTCCAAACCATACATACATTTCATTCCCTATTACAATAAAATTCAGTAATGGTTTGAAATAGCGGTCCTTCCTCTTCTTTTATAAACGGAAGATTAATTTAGTTGACGTATTTTTAATCTTTACTAAAATTTTAACCGTATAAAAATTTCTATTTTAAGGAGTTAGATCATGAATACATTTTCAGAAAAGGAAAAACTCAAATTATTGTCAGATATCGTAGAAATTAATTCGGTGAATGATAATGAAATTGAAGTTGCAACTTATTTGAAGGACTTATTTGAAGCGCATCATATTAACGCAGAAATTGATGTTATTGAAGGTAAACGTGCTAACTTAATTGCTACTATCGGCAGTGGTAGTCCAGTTGTAGCAATTTCAGGTCACATGGATGTTGTATCGGAAGGGGATCAAAACGATTGGGACTATCCACCATTTCAAATGACTGAAAAAGATAATCGATTATACGGTCGTGGTACCTCAGACATGAAATCTGGACTTATGGCTTTAGCTATTGCGATGATTGAGCTGAAAGAAAACGATGCACTACCTCATGGCACGATAAAATTTATGGCAACTGCCGGCGAAGAAAAGGAACAACTTGGTTCCGCACAATTGTATAAGAAAGGTTATATGAATAATGTTGATGCTTTGATAATTGCCGAACCATCTGAAACGAATATTGTTTATGCTCATAAAGGATCAATGGATTATAAAATCACTTCTAAAGGAAAAGCCGCACACAGCTCTGTACCTGTCGTAGGATTTAATGCAATTAAACCATTAATTCAATTTATACAAGATATCGATACAGAATATGACCGTATTTCGAAAGAATTAAATAGCGAAAAGCTAGATTTCTCACATCTTATCAAACGCATTCAATCACAGTTACAACAAGAAAACAATCTAGATGAAGAAGAAGTTGAACGTGTGATTTCTGGACTTGTCATTAGTAATACCATTTTACATGGTGGGAACCAAGTCAATTCAGTTCCTGATACTGCAACTGCTGAATTTAATATTAGAACAATTCCAGAATTTGATAACGAAAAAGTTAAATCACTATTCAAAACGTATTTAGAAGAAGTTAATAAGCAAGGCGGACAGTTAGAAGAAGATTTATACTTAGATTTAGATCCAGTATTAACAACTGGAGATAATCCATTAATTAAGATTGGGCAACGCGTAGCTAAACAAATATTTGGAGAGGATATTGTCGCATCACCAACCGTTGGTGTAACAGATGCTTCCAATTTATTGCGCGATAAAGATGAACACTTTTCTTTCCTAATGTTTGGACCAGGAACAGCACCTCATCAAATAAATGAATATGTCGAAAAAGAGAAATATCTTCGTTTTATCGATTACTATAAGGAATTGCTTATAACTTATTTAAATGAATATAAGTAACTAGCGGTCATCTTAAACTAATATTTATACTGAGAAAACTTTATGTTTAAACGTGTATGTTATCCTTTAGTTGAGTCTTACATTCATAGGAGGATATCATGAAAATTTCATGGATTTTTTGGTGGATAATAAGTGTGTTTGAAGTTTTAAGTTTTTTTGGATTTGCATTTTTACTTTGGCAACGATCTGTAGATGCAGCAGGTGTCATACAAACTACCGAAGTCAAATGGATTAATATTGCTGTATTGGGATTAGCATATCTAATTCCATTCTTGATACAAATCGTATGGCTAATTATTAATCTCATTTATTCAAAACGCAAACAAGTAACAATTTAGATTGTTTATTAAGTTAACGCAAATTAAGTAGATTTGAGGGAGTAGGACAATGAATCTAAACATTCTGTCCAACTCCCTCCTCTTTTTATTTAATCAACCTTGTTCTGAACCCTCTTCTTTTTACATTTTCCTTTTTATATTTTAAATTGTTTCACTAATTTTTTCTTATGAATTTACTTATATCATTAGAAATAGGGTATGATTCAACAAATAATATAAAAATACAACTGTCTACTTTTAATATACTTATTATCTTAAATAAGGGGTGTAAAGAATGTATGTTCCTAAATATTATGAAATGAAGGATTTCAAATAAATTAAGTACTTTATGCATCAAAGATTAGCAAAAGAAATAGATACGAATTAGAATAAAATCCATGTCATATTATATAGAGGTCATTTATTATGAATAAATTTAAATTAGTTCTTCTTATATGCTCTTTTTTACTAATGATTGCAACTTTGTTCTTTTGGACATTATTTCTGCCACCATTGTCTGAACTTGAAGGCGAGAATGCATTGGCACAAATGGTTGTGTTTGTCCCGTCTATAATTGCGTACCCAGTTTTATTTCCGATTATATGGCTTTTAGAAATCTTTTATCTTTTTACAACGAAACACTGGTCTTATATGGACTTGCTATTTTTATTACTTAGTTTAGTAACGCCAATCTTATTATTGGTTGTTCATTTTATAATCGCTACATCACCTATACCTTTCCTACTTCTTTACATTTATTTAAGTATATTGACCATGTTAATGACACTGGTCTCTTATATAAATTTAAAAAAATGAGATTGAGCATTTCAAAGTAGTAGTTTTAACTATTACTCATTCATGTTCAATCTCATTGATTTAATCAATCTTTAGTTTCTCTTCTAGCTTCCGATAAACTTTCGATATTTTCTTCTTGCTGTTTTTCTTTCTGTCGCTGCTTTTGAACATCGTAATAAATTTTTTCACGACGCTCTTCTCGAATTCGAGCTCGATTTTTAAGTTCTTCTGTAGAATTGTATTCTTTAGAACTTAATAAAATGGAAGATCGACTTGGTGCATCATCCTTACGATACATGTATGCACCTGTACGATAGGCTGCTCTGGCAACTAAATGCATACCAACTGGCGATGTTAAATTAATAAAAACAATTGATAGTAATAACCTAACACTAAAGAAGCTTTGTTCATTCGTAAAGTAAATTAACACACCCACTAATGTTAGTAAGACAGATAGCGTAGAACTCTTAGTAGATGCATGGCTTCGTAAAAAGACATCTTGAAATTTTACAATTCCAATTGCACTAATGACAGCAATGATACTACCAAGAAATATAAGGAGCGCGGCAATCAACTCAATGATTTCGTTTATTTGTGCCATTGAATACTCGACCTCCCCCTATAAATCTAGAAATAGATACAGAACTTACAAATGAAATAATTGCAACAAGCATTATGGAATCAAGGAATGAAACAGTATTATAAATAACACTAACTATACCTATAATGCACATGATGACAGCACTGGAAGCATCGAACGCCACAACCCTATCAGCTGTAGTAGGTCCTTTGATTAAACGGAATAATCCAATTATGAACGCTATGCCAAATAATACTAATGCACTTGTAATAAAAAAATTCGTGAGCGTTTCAATCATTGTGACACCTCCGTAATCAAGTTTTCATATTGTTTTATGCTTTTAAGCAGACTTTCTTTTTCTTTTTCTGAAACATCTATACTGTGTATAAAGAATTTATTGGTAGTCTTCGAAATACGAATAACTGTTGAACCAGGCGTAATAATGATTAGAATAGTTAAAAACGTAATTGCCCAATCATTTTTTAAATTCGTTTCATATGTTAATAACCCTGGATTCATATGTCTCGTTTTAAATAAAATGTAATTAATAATACTAATACTAGAAGTAATTAATTGATATAAATACACGCCTAAGAACTTAATAGCAATCCATATCTTCTTAGGATAAAAAGCTTGCCCAAAGAAACGATGTAATATATAAATTACTATTAAACCAATGATGAAGCCAGATACGAAGGTAGAGAATTGAAATGAGTCTTCATCTTGAAACAGTACCCATAAAAATGCGATTAATATGTTCAATACAACTTGTCTCATTTATTCCCCTCCTTCAAATGTGAATTGACAATGCTATGGAAATAATTATCATCCATATTCAATTTTGTTGCATTTTCAGTAGCATTCATCACAACTGGCGCTGCAATACCCATTGCAAGTACGACTGCAACTAATATACCCAGAATCGTTTTACGGTGCTTAGGTAGCGGATTGAAATCAACCTGTTCACCATCATTGTCTCCAAAGTACATAATAAATAAAATTCTAAACAGACTATACATTGCTAATAGACTTGTGATAATCATTAATGCTAAGCCAATGAAGTTACCATTTTCAATCGCACCTTGGAAGATGAGTACTTTTCCTGGGAAACCACTAAATGGCGGTACGCCTCCAATCGCAAATATCATAACAACAAATGCAACACCAAAAAATGGTTCTTTCTTAGCTAATCCACATAAATATTTATATTCGCGGTAACCAGACATATAAACTAAACTACCTATAATAAAGAACAACATTGTCTTCACAATAATGTCATTCGCTAGATAGAAGATAGCACCATGTACACCTGCAAAGGTATTGGAACCTAAACCTAAAATGACAAAACCTATCGATAATATAACTTGATATGAAGCCACTTTCTTAATATCACGATATGCAATAACACCGAAAGCGCCTATCAGCATTGTGATACATGACATAAATACTAACAATGGATGTGTCACACCCGTATGTTGATCAAATAGAAGTGTAAAGAAGCGAATGAGTGCATATGCACCTACCTTCGTCATTAACGCTGCAAATAAAGCGGCAAGTTCAGTGTTGAGCACTGCATAAGCTTTAGGCAACCACATAAATAGTACTAAGGCTGCTTTCGAACCAAAGGCCACTATAAATACAATTGAAATAATAATAATAGCTTTATTATCATGGATTTGATCTAAGCGTAAAGCAACTTGTGAGAAGTTTAATGTTCCAACCGTCTTGTATAATAAACCAATACCTAGCAAGAATAACCATGATCCTACGATATTCAATACAACATAAATAATGGCTGCTCTTAATTGTTCGACAGATTGTCCTAACGTTACTAATACAAATGAAGCTAGTAACATGATTTCAAACATTACATACAGGTTAAATAAATCAGATGTTAAGAAAGAGCCAATAACGCCTGTTGTTAAGAATAAGATGAAAGTAGGCAAGTAGTATCGATTAACACGATCTTCCCCACGACCAAATCCGTATGACATAATGAGTGTCACAACAAATGACGCTACTGTAACCATAACTAAACTCAGTGAATCACCTAAGAATTGGATACCATAAGGTGCTGCCCAACCACCAAAATCAAGCGTGATGGGTTTATGTTGCAAGACGTATATCAATAAACATAATGAAATAACTGTATTAACAGACATTGTTCCAATGTACAAAATTTTTGAAAGCCTGTTCTTCTCTTTAGTAAAAACAAGGACTAATGCACATAACAATGGTAATAGGATTGGAAGGACTAATAAATTACTGTTCATTTTCATCCTCCTCTCCTCTTAATACATCAATATTTGCTTCTTTAGTAACACGGTATGTTCGATAAACTAATACTAGTAAGAAGGCAGTCATTGCAAATCCGATAACGATCGCAGTTAAAACAATAGCCTGCAATAATGGATCCACATAATTAGTATTAGAGCCGTGAATTAAAGGTTCAGTCATCTTATTACTATAATGACCCATACTCATAATAATTAGATTTCCCGCATGCGTATAAATCGAAATACCTATAACAATTCGAATTAAGTTGAGTGATAGTATCATGTACGTCCCTATAAATACTAAAAATCCTATCACAAGTAATAATATTAAATTCATGATTTACCACCACTCAAGGCCAACATAATTGTTACGATGACGCCGACAACCGTTAACAGTATCCCTAATTCAAACAATGTAATTGTCGTTACATGTAATTCACCTAATAATGGAAAATGGATGTATGCTTCACTTTGGTATAGGAACGATTTACCAAAGAAAACCGGAACGATTGCAGTAAGTGCTGAGATTATGGCACCAACAATCATTAACTTTTTAAAATCAATAGGTAAACTTTCTAATACTTCATGTACATCAAAAGCTAGGAACATTAGGATAAAGGCCGAACTAAAGATAAGACCACCTATAAAACCGCCACCAGGATTATTATGTCCCGCAAAGAAAACATAAAAGCCGAATGTTAATAAAATAAATACGACGATTTTAGTAACGGTTCTTAACACAACATCATTTTCTTTCATCTTGGCCCCTCCTATCTTTGTAATGTAATAATGTATAAATACCTAAACCGGCAATAATTAAGACGATACCTTCAAACATTGTATCTAAGGCTCTGAAATCTCCTAAAATAGCATTTACAATATTTTTACCACCAGTCAATTCATAGGCATTCGTATAATATTTAGAAATTGACTCTAGACCATCACCTTGTTGCGCAATAAATATGAGCGTTACTACGGCTCCAGCCATAATAAATGATACGATAATTTTGATTGTTTCTTTTTTCATGTTCGCTGTTGTACGAGCGATATTTGGCAATCTAGAGAAACTTACAATAAAGAGAATGGTCGTAATTGTTTCTACTACTAATTGAGTTAACGCTAAATCTGGTGCTCTCATTAATAAGAAGAATAATGCAACACTGTAACCAATAATGCCATTTAAAATGACCATTGTTAAACGTTGTCGAATAAACACTAACGCTATACCGACAACACTAATCATAATGCCTAAAATAACTTCCAATGGACCAAATTCTGAAACTTCTATTTGATGTAACTTTGGCAAACCTACTTGGAATATGCCATATGCAATTAATATAGAGAAAATAAGAACCGTTATAATATTGTAATGGTTTAATCTGTTATTCATTAAACCTCGAATCATTTGACCTGAATAACGTTCAAATCCTCGATACACATTGCGATAAGAATTTGTAATAGAAGCGTATTTAATGACTTGATGCGTAATAGCTTTCCAGTTTACTTTTAACGCTAAAATGAGACCAACTATAATAACAATCACACTGAAAATGAGTGGCAAATTAACACCATGCCATTGAGAAACATGCGGTGCTATTGCATCTACGCTACTACCCAAATTGGTAACATTTCGTAGTGCTGGCAATACTAAATGCTCAGTGAAAAAGTTGGGAATAAAGAAAATGATTGGTATCATAACCATTAAAATTATTGCAGGTAAACTGAACAACCAAGGTTCATGAATATGTTTCTTCGGCACTTTCTTTTCGTCAAATTCTCCCCAATAAGTTTCTTTAAGCATGTAAACTGCATACACAAAAGTAAAGATACTTGCTATAACACCAATAGCTACAACAATAATCGTTAACGTTAAACCAAATTGTTGAAGTTCGATTGCGCTAACTAGAGAATCGAAGAACATCTCTTTACTTAAGAAACCATTTAACAACGGCACACCTGCCATTGATAACGCAGCAAGTGTCATAACTAAATTCATTTTAGGGAAGAATTTACGCATTCCACTTAATCGGCGAATATCTCTCGTACCAGCTTCATGATCAATGATTCCGACACCCATAAATAAAGCACATTTAAATATGGCGTGATTCATTAAATGGAATAAACCGGCGAATAAAATTAATGTATACGTCTCTGCCATTGGACCTGATGAATGTTGCGCAATACCTCCACCTAGACCAACCATCGACATTATCATTCCTAATTGGCTAATTGTTGAATACGCTAAGATACCTTTTAAATCATATTGTCTTAAGGCCGTTACAGAGCCAAATATCATTGTAATCAAACCTACAAAAGTAACAATATAAATATAACTATCACTTAAACCTAAGATAGGCGTGAATTTAAATAGTAAAAAGATACCAGCTTTAACCATAGTAGCTGAGTGTAAATAGGCACTTACAGGGGTTGGTGCAGCCATGGCTTTAGGTAGCCAAATATGGAATGGAAATTGAGCTGATTTCGTAAATGCACCTATTAACAACATTATCATCATTGGTATAAATAGAGCATGTTCACTAATGCTATGACTTTGAGTAAGTAATTCTGAAATCGTATTTGTACCAGTAATGATATACAACATAATGAATCCTGTTAATAAGGCTAAACCACCTAAAACAGTGATAATAAATGACTGAATGGCGCCTAATTGACTTTCGGCATTGCTATACCAGTATGAAATTAATAAGAATGACGATACACTTGTTAATTCCCAGAAAACATACATTAAGATAGTGTTATTTGAGACTACAATACCTAACATACTAAACATGAATAACAATAAATATAAGAAGAAACGCGGTAAGTTATCTCTATTAACAGATAAATATTGAGTAGCATAGAAGAATACTGCCACCCCTATAATGGAGATAATTAATCCAAACATTAATCCTAGACCATCTAATCGAAAATCCAGATTAACATCAATAGCGGGCATCCATGGAATTTTAAATTCTACAAATTTTCCATGTAGAACATTAGGAATTTGGGCTAAGAAATATCCCGAAGCTAAAATAGGTGCTAACAAAGCAATATATCCAGCGAACCGTCTCAATGACTTAATAAACAGCGTCATTAAGACGATTAGCATAATAACTATTAGTCCACCTAATAAATATACTAAGCTCATCAAAAGCCTCCTTTTCAGTAAAAATCAATTATAAATTTAAAGCGATAATTGTATGAAGTTCATCATCGGCAGACAACCCGATAAATTTCACCGTTTCTTGAGTTGTCTGATGACCTAAATATTTTTGTATGATTGCAATAGAAATACCCGATTGATAAGCATGATAAGCAAATGTTTTTCGTAAAGTGGTCAATCCAATATGACACAAACCTAACTCTTCAGCGGCATGATGAATGATTCGGTAAGCTTGTTGTCTAGATAACTCTTTATGTGTTCTTATCGATTGGAATAATAAATGATCATCCATAAGCTTATTATATTCAATAAATCTTCTAACCTCTTCACGTAAATCGTTTGGTAACAAGATTTTGATTGCAGGCGCACATGACTCAATCCAAGATGATTTTATTTCATCTTGATCAATCATTTTGACGTCTTTCACTTTTAGATTTAATAAATCTGTTAAACGTATACCCGTATGTATAGCTAATTTAAATAAAAGATAATCTCTATCAGATTTCTTTTTTAATACATCATACATCTTTTTTATATCATCTTTATTTCTGATCGGTTCAACTTGATTCATCTATCCACCTCATAAAAGTTTCTTATTTAATGATAAACCATATTTTAGTAACATTAAATGTTTTTGCTCAAATTTCTTTAAATAAATGTGTCCCTTTTTTGAATGGATTTCGATATATAGAGTGAAAGGAGGTGACAAACATATGAATGAAATTTCACAATTATCTGTTGTTTGTACGCATATCACTCACGACGCAAGTGGTAAAGCGAAAGAAACAAAACGTCGTTTTACTAACTTAAACACTAAAGCCACAGATTCAGAAATCAGATCATTCGTCAATATCATTGCACATCTGATTAATGAAACATTCGATAAAGTTGAGGTGGTTAAAACACAAGTTTTAGCCTAATTTAACTTAAAAATTAAGAAAGGAGGTATTCTACATGTCAAAGACTTTAGAACTTGCTTTTAAAACAAATTTAAATAAAACTGCTAAATTGCAATTCCCACAAGTTAACGTTGCTGTATCTGAGGCTGATGCTAAAGTTGCTATGGATAATATTATTAAACTTAATATTCTACAACCTACAGCTGGCACACCTATTAAAGCCACTTCTGCTAAATTAATAGACGTTACGAGTACTACTCTATTTGAAACTAAATAACACATTCTGATGTTTCAATGAGTGTGAGACAAAAAAATGTTTCATGACTACTGCGTATATTCGTAATAGATGACTAAACTGACAAGACGCTTAAATCAAGCTTTTCTCACTTCTAGTCAACCTTGCGAAGCTAGGATGAAGAATTCTGTCCTAGCTTCTTTTTTTATAATTAATACTTCAATAATTTATATTCTGAGCCCACCATTAGTAAAACGCGTTGATATTCGTATTTTGAAATCGGAAACTAAAATGCGTATAATAATGTTGCTTTAGTTATGAAAGAAAATATAGGGGGTCTATCGTGGCATTTTTATTTATACTCGGTATTGTGGCTGGTATGATGGTCCCAATCCAAACCTCAATCAATTCTCGCCTTGGACGATATACTGAATCATCTTTTTATGCATCTACCATTTCATTTTTCGTAGGTACACTATTTTTATTTATTTTAAATATGATTTTTAATCCTAAATTATTTGATGGTTCATTTTATAGTGGACATACAATTGACTATCATTGGTGGGTTGGTGGTCTACTAGGTGTTTGTTTCTTAACAGGAAACTTATTATTACTGCCTCGTTTAGGCGCAGCGTTAACTGTTGTCATGACAGTAGCTGGTCAAATCATCATGGGGGTCTTCATAGATACTTTCGGACTACTTGGCGCAAGCAATCATTCGTTTACTTTCCTAAAAGCAGTAGGTATCATAATCCTATTCTTCGGTATCTTATTAATGAACTATATACCTAAAAATAAACTCCAAGAAAAAACAAATCATATGTTTTATGTTTGGCTTATCATCGGCTTTATATTTGGGTTTGCGCCACCATTACAAACAACAATTAACAGTGGTCTAGCTCAGCAAATGCATAATTCGCTATTTGCCGCACTCGTATCTTTCACTGTTGGTACATTAGCATTATTTATTTTAACGTTAATATTTAACAGAAGTCTTAAAATTAAAATCACACACCCTGATATCGGTAAAATCAAGCCAATACATTTTATTGGTGGTGTTCTAGGCGTTGTATTTGTCACATCAAATATAATTCTGATGCCGTTTTTAGGTGCAGCACTGACAACTATTGTCGCAATGTTAGGTCAAATGTTAATGGGTGTTATCATTGATCATTTCGGTTTAGGCGTTCGCAAGAATCCAATAACACTTCGCAAGTTTAGTGGGCTAATTGCCATAGCTATAGGAATTATTTTGTTACGCCTCTTCTAATTTTTACAACAATATATTGTTATCTTTATTTAAAATGTCTTCTTTTCTTAGTAATTGAGAAGACATTTTTTTATTTATACGATATTACACATATTCGTTATATCGCCATTGTATAATAGTTGTATAAAAATTTTATAGAGGTGATCTTATTGAAGACATTTTTTACCCCGTTAAGAATTTTAATTGCCACGCTTATCCTCCTCGTCATATCCTTTGTATGTTATATTTATGCAAAAATACCAACAGAACCTGACACATCTAAAATAGAAACCATTACTGCAAAACCTCAATACTCTCTCTCATTCATTGGAGAACAACAACCTCAAGAAAGTTTCACTTTATATTTCAATCCATCTTTAGGAAATGTTTCTTCCTTACTTGTCAAAAATGATGAAATCATCCATTCTGATACACCTTTATTAGAGTATTACAATCCGCCCCTTGAAAAGCTTATTGTAGCTAAAAAGAAGGCCCTATCCTCACTTATCAACCATTCGCCGAAACAATCAATTAGTCAACAGTTAACGCTAAACAGCCAAATATTAGAACTCCAAAGTCGACTTCAAACACGCATTAATTCCCCTATTTCTGGAAAAGTAACTATCCTAGAAGCACATCCTTCTAAATTAAATACAAAAATAATGCAAATTAATAGCGAAAAACATATTATTCGTGCTAATATAACTGAATCTCAATTGGAACATATTAAAGCGAATCAAGATGTAAACGTTACAAGAAATCACTCCAAATTATTTACTGGTAAAATTCTTTCTATCATTCAAATCCCTTATAAAGTAGAAAAAGGTGAATCAATTTATCAAGTAGATATTTCGACTCAAGATCAATACCCTCTTGGACGCCACTTTGATATCGATGTTGGAACTTCTAAAATAGAACTACCTATAAGTTCGATTTATGATAATTATTATGTTTTAATTACACAAAATAACAAAATTATTAAAAGAAGAATAGAATATACTAAAAGTCAAAAAAATGGGTATATTATGGTATCCAATGGATTAAATATTGGAGATAAAGTGATTGTTAATCCTTCATCATCACTACTTCAAAAATAGCAGTGATGTTTTGCAATTGTATATTCATATTAAAATTTATTATATAGAGCGAAATAATAA